>JAABUX010000278.1_pt1 | contig 86509 bp, 65 predicted proteins | sample 5561851 | NCBI WGS metagenome assembly JAABUX01 (sample SAMN10711883, study PRJNA513361) | rock metagenome | isolation source: Antarctica rocks | place: Antarctica: Victoria Land, Richard Nunatak red sandstone | collected 2016-01-03 | reverse complement strand
GGCCTTGGCGGCGTCGATGAGGACGGGGATCATCTCCGGGTCGGGTCGCATCTCCGTAGCTCCTGGACCTCCTGGTGCGAAGGTCACAGGATAACGAAGAGTTTTGTCCTTTCAAGCCCCTTAGCCCATCCCGCGAAGGAATGATCACTTCGCGCAAGGTCCGCTTGCCATTGGTGAGCAGTCGAAAACCGCGGAGATACCCGCTGCTGGAGCTCGGCGACGACCAGACGGTCGTCGCGGCCATGGATTCGAGCGTAAACCTCTGCTCGTAGGCGGCGTGGGGGCCGTCGTAAGTGTAGGAACATCGCGCCTCGTGAGCGTCGCCGAGGTGGCCGAGCTTGGCCTCGTCGAAGCTGGTGATCTTCCCATCGCGATAGCGGAATGCGACCTTTCCGAAGGGGAATTTGGCCCGGTTCTCGTCGAAGGCGTCGGCGACGGCGCGGATCAGGTCCCTCTGCGTCGCCGACGGCGCGTCCGGCGGCCCGGCCGATGGGGCGGCGAGCATCATCATGGCCGACAGGGCGAGGATCAAGGGGAGACCTTCCTTCTCAAAAAAGTCGGAAGTTCGAGATTTCGGTCGCAAGATAGCGCGACGTCGAGGAATCGTCAAGTCCTCCCATAGAATTTCTTCGATGTCACTCGTCCGCCGATCTGAGCACGCCGACCGGGTCGAGCTTTCAGCCCTCCCAGGCTTGCCGTAAGATGGATGGAAAGCCTCTTTCGACCGATTCGGGGTGATCGACCGGACATGGCGGGGCGAAGCGACCTAGTCATCGGGACCGCGGGCCACATCGACCACGGCAAGACCGCGCTGGTCCGGGCCCTCACTGGGGTCGACACCGACCGCCTCCCGGCCGAGAAGCAGCGTGGGATCACGATCGACCTGGGCTTCGCCGCGCTCGACCTCGACGGCCGGAGCCTCGCCCTGGTCGACGTCCCGGGGCACGAGCGGTTCATCCGCAACATGCTCGCCGGCGCCTCGGGCCTCGACCTGGCGATCCTGGTCGTGGCGGCGGACGACTCGGTGATGCCGCAGACCCGCGAGCACCTGGAAATCCTCCGCCTGCTCGGGCTGGCCGGCGGCGTGGTCGTCCTGACCAAGTCCGACCTGGCCGACCCCGGCTGGCTCGCGCTGGTCGAGGAGGACGTCAAGGCGCTCGTGGCCGGCTCGTTCCTCGAATCGGCCGAGGTGATCCGGACGTCGGCGACGACCGGGCTGGGGATCGACGACCTCCGGGCGGCGTTGCGGCGGCTCTGCGACTCGGCGCCGGCCCGCGACGACCCCGGCCCGTTCCGGATGGCGATCGATCGCTCGTTCACCGTCGCCGGCCACGGGACGATCGTCACCGGCACGGTGGCGTCGGGCTCGGTGGCGGTCGGCGACGACTTGCAGTGGTTCCCCGACGGCCGGGCCGTCCGGGTCCGCGGCCTCCATCGCCACGACCGGCCGGTGGGCCGGGTCGACCGGGGGGCGCGGGCGGCGATCAACCTCGGCGGCCTCCACCACACCGAGGCCCGTCGCGGCCACGAGCTGGCCGGGCCGGGCTACCTGATCGCCAGCCGGGTCCTCTCGGTCGAGGTCCGCGAGTCGCCCCAGGCGGCCCGGCCGCTCCGCCACCGCTCGCGATATCGCGTCCACCTCGGCACGGCGGAGGTCGCGGCCACGCTCTCGCTGCTCGGCGGGAACGCACTGGGGCCCGAGCGGTCCGGCCTGGCGCAGCTCTTCCTGGCCGAGCCGGTGGCGGCGGTCCACGGCCAGCCGTTCGTGATCCGCGCGGAGAGCCCGGCGGCCACGCTCGGCGGCGGTCGGGTGCTCCGGCCCTGGGGCCCCCGGGTCCGCCGCCGCGACGCCCCGGCGATCGACCGCCTGGCGAGGCTGGCCTCGCCCGACCCGGCGACCCGGGTTGCCGCCGCGCTGACCAACTTCGGCCTCGGGCCCTGGACCGGGCGGACGCTCTCGCGCGACGCCGGGCTGGCGGTCGGCGAGGTCGAAGCGGCCGTCGCCGGGCTCGTTGACTCCGGCGAGATCGTCCGGCTCCCGCTGGGCCCGAGGCGGGCCGCCCGGGTCCTCGCCGAGGTCGCCGACGGGCTCGAAGACCGGGCGCTCCGGGCCCTCGCCCGGCTCCACGAGGCCAGCCCCCGGCTCTCGGCGATCGCGCGGGCCCGGGTCGCCTCGGCGCTGGCCGACCTGGGGGACGACGCCCTCGTGGCGGCCGTGATCGACCGCCTCAAGGCGAATGGCCGGGTGGTCGGCGACGCCCGGACGGTCGCCCTCGCCGGCCACGAGCCCCGGCTGAGCCAGGGGGAGCGGAAGCTCAAGGCGGAGATCGCCGACGCCTATCGCGCCGGCGGCTTCGCCCCGCCCGACCCCTCCGAGTGGTCGACCAAGGCCGGCCCCCGGGCGGCGACCGTCGCGGAGCTGTTCGCCCTGCTCCGCGACGAGGAGCGACTCGTCGAGCTCGGCCCCGGGCTCTACCTCGACCGCGACGCCGAGGCCGAGATGCGCCGGCGGGTCGCCGCCCGGCTCGCCGACGGCCAGCCCCTGACGATGGCCGGGCTCCGCGACCTGCTCGGGACCACCCGCAAGTTCGCGGTCCCGATCGGCGAGTACCTCGACCGGATCGGCCTGACCCGCCGCGACGGCGACTCCCGGACCCTCGGCGACCTCGCCCGGGCGCCGCGACCCGCCGAGGAAGGGGCGCCGTCGTGATGGGCGATCCCGCCCGCCGCCGGCTCCCGCCGGTCCACGCGGTCCTCGACCGGCCGGGACTGGCCGCGGCCCTCGCCACACGGGGCCGCGAGGCGACGCTCGGGGCGGTCCGCGCCGCGCTCGACGACGCCCGCCTCGCCCTGGCGCGGGGCGAAGATCCCCCGGTCGACCCCGACTCATTGGCGAGGGCGGCCGAAGCCAGGCTCGCGGCCGAACGCCCCGCGCTCCGGCCGGTCCTGAACGCCACCGGGGTCCTGCTCAACACCGGGCTCGGCCGGGCCCCGCTGGCGGCCGAGGCGGCCGAGGCCGTCGACCGCGTGGTCCGGGGCTACTGCAACCTGGAGTTCGACCTCGATCGCGGCGGGCGCGGCCGGCGGGGCGACGGGGTCGAGGCGCTGCTCGCCCGGCTCACCGGGGCCGAGGCCGCGGCCGTGGTCAACAACAACGCGGCGGCGACGATCCTCGCGGTCCGGGCCCTGGCGGCCGGCAAGGAGGTCGTTGTCTCGCGCGGCCAGCTCGTCGAGATCGGCGGCAACTTCCGGCTCCCCGACATCATCGAGGCCTCCGGGGCGCGGCTCCGCGAGGTCGGGACCACCAACAAGACCCGCCTGGCCGACTACGAGCGGGCGATCGGGCCCGAGACCGCCGCGCTGCTCCGGGTCCACCCGAGCAACTACCGGGTCGTCGGCTTCACCGAGGAGGTGGCGATCGCCGACCTCGCCGCGCTCGGCCGCGACCGCGACCTCTGGACGATCGACGACATCGGCTCCGGCGCGCTCGCCCCCGGGCTCCCGCCGCACGTCCGGGGCGAGCCGACCGCCGCCGAGGGGCTGGCCGCGGGCGTCGACCTCGTCCTCTTCTCCGGCGACAAGCTCCTCGGCGGCCCCCAGTGCGGGATCTTGCTCGGCTCGCGCGAGGCGATCGGGCCGATCGGCCGAGACCCCCTGATGCGGGCCCTCCGCGTCGACAAGATGACGCTCGCCGCCCTGGAGGCGACGCTCCGCCTGGCCCTCGACCCCGACCGCGCCGCGGCCCGAATCCCGCTCTGGTCGCTCCTGAGCGTCCCCCTGGCCCGCCTGACGGAGCGGGCCGGACGGCTCGCAGCGACCTTCCGGGTCGGGCTGGGGCTGGAGGCCACGGTGATCGAGTCGACCGCCTACCTCGGCGGCGGGAGCACGCCGGTCGAGCCGATCCCGACGGCCGTGGTCCGCGTCGGCCCCCCCTTCCCCGCCCCCTGGGCCTCGGAGGCGGCCTGGGCGCGGGCCCTCCGCCTGGGTGACCCGCCCGTGGTCGCCCGGGTCCGGGGAGGCGCGGTGCTGTTCGACCTCCGGGCGATCGCCGAGGCGGACGACCCGGCCCTCGAACGGGCGGTCCGGGCGTCGATCGGGGCGGCCTGAACGGCCGTCGGCATCGGGGCGCCCGCGCGATTGTGGACCGGGGTGATCCGGGTTATCGTTGGGCCTCGAAATCCCCTCCATATCCCGTCCGTCCCGCGTCGAAGCCGCTCCGGCAGGGCCTCCTTTGGGGTGCACGACATGCGATTGTGCCGGTTTCGCTCGGATGACTTGATCCTCGCGGGATTCTACGAAGACGACCGGATCATCCCGATCCACCAGGCCGCCGAACGCTACGGCGAGGCGTCGGGGGTCGAGCTGTTCGTCGACTCGACCGCCGACCTGATCGACTTCCTCCCCCCCGACGGGGCGTCGTACCCGGCCGCCGCCGCGATCGACGGTTGGCTCAAGGGCCTCGACCGGGAGGCCCTCGACGAGCTGTCCACCCCGATCGACGAGGTCCAGCTCCTATCGCCGATCGCGGCCCCGCCCAAGGTCCTCCTGCTGGCGGGCAACTACGCGGCCCACGTCGTCGAGCGGGGCGGCACGGCGGCGGAGCGATCGGAGACCTTCCCTTACGTCTTCATGAAGCCGCCTTCGACCACCATCACCAACCCGGGCGACCCGATCCGAATCCCCGCGGCCTCGCCCGACCACGTCGATTGGGAATGCGAGCTGGGCGTGGTGATCGGCCGCCGTTGCCGCGACGTCGACGAGGCCGAGGCGCTGGAGTACGTGGCCGGCTACACCGTCGTCAACGACATCACCGACCGCAAATACCAGCCCAACCCCGGCCGCCGCCCGCGCGAGCGTGACCGGTTCTTCGACTGGCTCCACGGCAAGTGGCACGACACGTTCCTGCCGGTGGGCCCCTGCATGCTCTCGGCCGACGCCGCCCCCGACCCCCAGTCCTTCTCGATCCGCCTGGCCGTCAACGGCGAGGTCAAGCAGGACGGCGCCACGGCCCAGATGATCTTCCCCGTCGCGGCGGTGATCTCGTTCCTCTCGCGATTCGTGACCCTGGAGCCGGGCGACCTGATCTCCACCGGCACCCCCTCCGGCGTCGGCTCGGCCAGCGGAATCTACCTCAAGCCGGGCGACCTCGTCGTCGCGACCATCGGCGGGATCGGCGAGCTGGAGAACCCGGTCGAGGCGGAGGAATAATCCCCGCCCGCGCGGCATCCCGCCGCCGGGTGTGGTAACCTCTCCGCGAATCGCGGCCACGATCTCCGCCGAGGGGTGCGCCTCGGCGACTCGGATCGACCCGTGCCCGCCCGATCGACCCGAGTCGTGATCCCCGGGCCCATTCGCCGCGACCTTTGGGCCGCTGCCCGACCACCCACCCTCCCGCGAGATCGACCCGATGCCCGAGATCCGCAAGCTGTTGGTGGCCAACCGGGGCGAGATCGCGATCCGGGTCTTCCGGTCGGCGAGCGAGCTGGGCATCCGGACCGTCGCGATCTACTCGCACGAGGACCGGTTCGGGATGCACCGGCTCAAGGCCGACGAGGCCTACCCGATCGGCAGGCCCGGCGAGCCGATCCGGAGCTACCTCGACATCGGAGCGATCGTCGCCCTGGCCCGCGACAAGGGCGTCGACGCCATCCACCCCGGCTACGGGTTCCTCTCCGAGAACGCCGACTTCGCGCGTGCCTGCGAGGCCGCCGGGATCGCCTTCGTCGGCCCCCGGCCCGAGCTGCTCGACCGGCTCGGCGACAAGGTCGCCGCCCGCAAGCTCGCGGTCGAGGCGGGCGTCCCGGTCCTCGGCGGGAGCGACGAGCCCGTCACCCCGGGCCCCGGGGCGCACGGGCTCGCGGGATCGCTCGGCTACCCCGTGATCGTCAAGGCGTCGATGGGCGGCGGCGGCCGGGGGATGCGGGTCGTCGAGTCGGCCGAGGGCCTCGACGACGCGATCGACCAGGCCCGCCGCGAGGCCGGCGCGGCGTTCGGCGTGCCCGACGTCTTCCTCGAAAAGTTCATCCGCCGGGCCCGGCACATCGAGGTCCAGATCCTCGGCGACCACCACGGCCACCTCGTCCACCTCTACGAGCGCGACTGCTCGATCCAGCGGCGGCACCAGAAGGTCATCGAGATCGCCCCGGCGCCGAACCTCGATCCGGCCGTCCGCCGGTCGCTCTGCGACGCCGCCGTCCGGCTCGCCAACCACGTCCGCTACGACTGCGCGGGCACCGTCGAGTTCCTCTACGACGCCGACGCCGGCCAGTACTACTTCATCGAGGTCAACCCCCGGATCCAGGTCGAGCACACCGTCACCGAGATGGTCACGGGCGTCGACCTGATCAAGAGCCAGATCCTGGTCACCCAGGGGGCCGAGCTGGCCGATCCCGAGATCAACCTGCCGGGGCAGGACTCGGTCCAGACCCAGGGCTTCGCCTTCCAGTGCCGGATCACGACCGAGGACCCCGAGAACAAGTTCACGCCCGACTACGGCAAGATCACCCACTACCGATCGCCCGGCGGCCTCGGCCTCCGGCTCGACGGCGGCCTGGCGATCACCGGGGCGATCATCACGCCGTTCTACGACTCGCTGCTCGTGAAGGTCTGCGCCCAGGGGAGGCGGTTCGTCGACGCCGCCCGGCGGATGGAGCGGGCGCTCCGCGAGTTCCGCGTCCGGGGGGTCAAGACCAACGTCCCGTTCCTGCTCAATGTCATCCGCCACCCCGACTTCCTCGAAGGCCGGGCCACCACCCGGTTCCTCGACGAGACGCCCGAACTCTTCCGGTTCCCGGTTACCCAGGACCGCGCGACCCGGCTGCTCACGTTCATGGCCGAGGTCACCGTCAACGGCTTCCCCGGCGTGACCCGGGGGGCCGTCGGCGGCGGGATGTCCGAGCCGGCCCCGCCCGCCTACCCCTTCGAGGCGACGCCACCCGAGGGGTCGCGCCAGGTCTTCCAGCGGATGGGGGCCGAGAAGTTCTCGGGGTGGATCCGCGACCAGGTCCCGCTGCTCCTGACCGACACCACCTTCCGCGACGCCCACCAGTCGCTCCTGGCCACCCGGGTCCGGACCCGCGACATGGTCCGCGTGGCCGACGCCTACGCCCGGCTCTGCCCCGGGATCTTCTCGATCGAGATGTGGGGCGGCGCCACCTTCGACACCTCGATGCGGTTCCTCAAGGAAGACCCCTGGGACCGGCTGGCCCAGCTCCGCGCGAAGATCCCCAACATCCTCTTCCAGATGCTCCTCCGCGGCTCCAACGCCGTCGGCTACACCAGCTATCCCGACAACGTCGTCCGCGCGTTCGTCGCCGAGTCCGCCGCCGCCGGGATCGACCTCTTCCGCGTCTTCGACGCCCTGAACTGGGTGCCGAACATGGAGGTGGCCCTCGACGCCGTCCGCGAGTCGGGCGCCCTCTGCGAGGCCGCGATCTGCTACACCGGCGACATCCTCGACCCGTCGCGGACCAAGTACGACCTCAAGTACTTCGTCGGGCTGGCCAAGGAGTTGGAGAGGCGCGGGGCGAACCTGATCGCGATCAAGGACATGGCCGGCCTCTGCAAGCCGTTCGCCGCCGAGCGGCTGATCCGGGCCTTGCGCGAGGAGGTCGGCATCCCGATCCACTTCCACACCCACGACGTCGGCGGGGCGCAGGCGGCGAGCGTGCTCAAGGGGTCCGAGGTGGGGCTGGATATCGCCGACGGCGCCGTGTCGTCGATGTCGGGGCTGACCTCGCAGCCCAGCCTCAACGCCGTCGTCGAGTCGCTCCGCTTCACCCCGCGCCAGAGCGGCGTCGACCCGCAGGCCTTGATCGAGATGAGCCGCTACTGGGAGGAGGTCCGCGCCCTCTACGCCCCGTTCGAGACGGCGCTGAAGGCCCCCTCGGCCGAGGTCTACGCCTACGAGATGCCGGGCGGGCAATATACGAACCTGTTCCAGCAGGCCAAGGCGCTCGGCCTGGCGTCGCGGTGGGTCGACGTCTGCAAGGCCTACGCCGAGGTCAACAAGCTGTTCGGCGACATCGTCAAGGTGACGCCGTCGTCGAAAGTCGTCGGCGACATGGCCCTCTTCCTCGTCGCCAACAACCTGACGCCGGCCGACACCGTCGACCCCGACCGTGAGCTGGCCTTCCCCGAGAGCGTGGTCGAGCTGTTCGAGGGCCGCCTCGGCCAGCCGCCCGGCGGCTTCCCACCCGTGCTCCAGGAGCGCGTGCTCAAAGGCCGCCCCGCCACGACCGAGCGGCCCGGCAAGGACCAGCCGCCGGCCGACCTCGACGCCGCCCGAGAGAAGGCCGCCGCCCTGCTCGGGCGCCCGGCGGGCCGTCGCGAGGCGCTGAGCTACCTGATCTATCCCCGCGTCTTCCCCGACCTCGCCGCCCACGAGCGTTCCTATGCCGACACGTCGGTCTTGCCGACCCCCCTGTTCTTCTTCGGCCCCGGGCCGAACGCCGAGAACCTGGTCGAGATCGAGCCCGGCAAGACCCTGATCGTCAAGCTGTTGACCATCGGCGAGGCCCACGCCGACGGCAAGCGGACCGTCTTCTTCGAGCTCAACGGCCAGCCCCGCGAGGTCGAGGTCGTCGACCGCTCGCTCGCCTCCGCCGTCCGCGAGACCCCCAAGGCCGACCCCGCCGACCCTAACCAGGTGGCCGCCCCCCTGCCCGGCCTCGTCGTCGGCCTGGCCGTGGTCGCCGGCGACGCCGTCCGCAAGGGCCAGAAGCTGCTCTCGATCGAGGCCATGAAGATGGAAACCACCCTCTATGCCGAGCGGCCCGGCCGGGTGGCCGAGGTCGTCACCGCCGTCGGCAGCCAGGTCAAGACCGGCGAGCTGCTCATCCGCCTCTCCGCCGAGTGACCCGGCCGCCCTCCTCCGGCGGGAACCGACCATGCGACCGAGCGACGACCCGACCGCCGACCCGTTCGTCCGCTCGGCCCTCCGCCTCGAAGCGGTCGACTCGACCAACGACCACGCCCGCCGCCTCCTCGACGCCGGCCCGGTCGAGGCCCCCGCGCTGATCGTGGCCGACCGCCAGACCCGCGGCCGAGGCCAGGGGTCGAACGCCTGGTGGTCCGACGCCGGCAGCCTGACGGCCACCCTGATCCTCGACCCGTCGGCCCTCGGCCTCCCCATCGACCGCGTGCCGAGCGTGGCGCTCGCGACCGCCGTCGCCGCGATCGACGCCATCGAGCGGCTCTATCCAAGGTGTCGACCCGGCATCCGCTGGCCCAACGACATCGAGGTCGACGGCCGCAAGCTCGGCGGTATCCTGCCCGAGCGCGTCGAGACCGAGGCCGGCCCGAGACTCCTGATCGGGATCGGCCTGAACGTCCGGACCAGGCTCGACGACGCCCCCCCCGAGGTCCGGCGGATGGCCGCCACGCTGGCCGATTGGTCCGGGGCCAGGCCCGACGCCGACCCCAGGGCCGACCTCCTCCGCGTGATCATGGCCGCCCTGCCCGACCGCCTCCGGGACCTGGCCCACGCCCGGCCGAGCCTGCACCGGAGATGGGCCCGGCTCGACGCCCTGGACGGGACGAGGGTCCGGATCGAGTCCGGGACCGAAATCATCGAGGCGCTCGCCGCCGGGATCGACGAACAGGGAGGATTACGGCTTCTGGTTGCCGGCGAGCTTCAGATCATCCACGCCGGCCGGGTGCTCCGCGATCGACTGCCGTAAGGTGGATGAAATCCACCAATCCATCGGCGTGGCCCCGATTCTCGCCCCCGTAGGGTGGCTGAAATCCACCGATCCGCCGGCGTGGCCCGAGCCGTGGTGGATTTCAGCCACCCTACGGGAAGACATTTTAGCGTGAGGTGACGAGTTCCTTGCCCTTCACGGCGGACGGGGGCGCCTTGCGGTCCCAGTCGATCAGGATCGGGCTGGCGATGTAGATCGTGCTGTAGGTGCCGCTGAGGAAGCCGACGACGAGCGAGAAGGCGAAGCCGTGCAGCCCCTCGCCGCCGAGGACGTAGAGGATGACCACGACGAGCCAGGCCGTCAGCGAGGTCAGGATCGTCCGGCTCAAGGTCTGGTTGAGCGCGTCGTTGATCATCTGGCCGGTCAGGTAGGGCGTCTTGCCCTTCAGCTCGCGGATCCGGTCGAAGATCACGATCGTGTCGTTGACCGAGAAGCCGATCAGCGTGAGGAAGGCGGCGATCATCGGCAGGTCGATCTTGAACGGCTCGAGCAGGAGGGCCTGGCTCACGCCCGGGATCATCGAGAGCCAGTAGGTGATGGCCACCGCGCCCAGGGTGACGAGGACGTCGTGGACGACGGCGATGATCGCCGCGAGGCCGTAGACGAGCGACTTGAACCGGATCCAGAGGTATCCGGCGATGATGAGCCAACTGGCGACGGTGGCGATGATGGCCAGGCTCTTGGTCTCGCTCGCCACGGTGCTCCCGAAGGTCTCGGACCGCTCGAAGAGGAGGTTGCGGTCGTTCCGGAGCGTGGTGACCAGCTTGCCGATCCGGGCCTGTGCGACGTCGGGGTCGAGGTTGGTCCGCAAGGTCAGGGTGGTCGAGTCGGCGACCGAGGGGCTGCCCGGCACGGCCTTGGGGTTGAGGACCTCGAAGCGGGCGTCGGGGTTATTGATCCCGCCTTCGGCGAGGACGTTGCGGAACGAGGCGGCGATCTGCGTCGCCGACTGGGGGAGGTTGAACACGAGCGGGTATTCCCGGCCGCCGGCGAACCGGTCGACCGCGGCCGGCTTGGCGGCGTCCTTGTCCTTGGCGTCGGCCGGGGCGGCGACCTCGCCGGCGATGGCCTTGGGGGTGCCGGCCGTCAGGTCGACGCGCTGGAGGGCGGTGCCGAAGGAGTCGAGGACGGCCTGCTTGACCTTCTCGATCTTCTGCTCGGTCGTCCGGATGTTGAAGCGTTCGCCCCCCTTCTCGCCGCCGACGCTGAGGCTCTCGACGGTGACGTCGGGCAGCAGGCGGGCCTTCTCGCGGACGAAGCCGGTCCGCTGGGCCTCGTTGAAGCCTTTGAGCTGCGCGTCCTGGTCGTTGAGCCGGATGGTGACGAGAGTGCCGCCGGTGAAGTCGATGTTGTACATCCCCCGACCGCGGGCGCCGGTGGCGATCAGGCCGATGGCGATGACCACGATCGAGGCGGCCATGCAGAGCTTGCGGGGGCGGATGAAGTCGATGTTGGTCTTGTTCATCATCTTCATCATGGTCACCTTCTTCAGCCAGCCCTGGGCGAACCAGAACTCGAAGATGACCCGCGACACATAGACGGCCGTGAACAGGTTCCAGATCATGCCGATGATCAGCGTCAGGGCGAACCCCTTGACCTCGTCGGTCCCCACGCTGTAGAGCACCAGGCCGGAGAGGAAGATGGTCACGTGCGAGTCGAAGATCGTCACCCAGGCCCGGTTGAAGCCGTTGCGGATCTGCTGGGCCATCCCCGCGCCCCGCTCCGCCTCCTCCCTCATCCGCTCGAAGATGAGCACGTTGACGTCGACCGCCATGCCGATCGTCAGCGCCAGCCCCGCCAGGCCGGGCAGCGTCCAGGTGGCCTGGAGGAACGCCATCGAGGCGATCAGGAGCAGCAAGTTCAGGATCAGCGCGACGACCGCGATCACGCCCGCGAATCGGTAGTAGACGATCATGAACACGGGCACGACGATCATCGAGACGACGATCGCCAGGATGCCCTTGGCGATCGTGTCCTCGCCCAGGGTCGCGCCGACGTTCTCCTCCTGGAGCGGCTCGGGGTTCAGGCTGGCCGGCAGGCTGCCCGAGCGGAGCACGGTGATCAGGAAGTCGAGCTCCTTGGGCGAGAAGCCCTGGGCCCCGCCCTCGATGATCCCCGACTCGCGGATCTCGGAGTTGATCGACGGGGCCGACTGGACCACGCCGTCGAGGAGGATCGCGAGCTGGTACTTGAAGTTGCCGCCCTCCTCGGGGAGGTGCTCGCTGGTGAGGCTGCCGAACTTCCGCCCGCCCTGGCGATTGAAGGTGAAGCCGACGGCCGGCTGGTAGTGGTCGTCCTGCTGCGGCTCCGCCTTGGCGAGCAGCTTGCCCGTCACGTCCTGGCGGTCGACCTTGTAGAGCACGTAGCGCTCGACCTGGCCGGGGGCGACCTTCTCCTCGCGGAGGATCGGGTCCATCGGCAGCGGCCGATCCGGCATCCCGCCCTGGATTCGGCTCGGGTTGTATTCGAGCCGGTACGACGCGATCGTCGCGAGGCTGTGCGGCTTGCCGAGCTTCAGGCTGTTGATCGAGTTCCCCTCGACCGGGAGCGACACGTCGGCCTGCTCGACGCCGGCGGTGTTCTTGCCCGTGAGGAAGACCGTCCGGCCGGCATAGGCATTCTTGACCCAGCGCTGCGAGGCGTCGGTGATCGAGAGCCCCTGCGGGTCGCTGGTCGGGTTCGAGCCGGTGAGGGTCTCGCCCACCTTCGCCCATCGATACTTCGACGGGGGCTTGTTGAAGCCGTTGGGCGCGAGGGCCCGGTCGATCACGCCGGCGTCGTGCTTGTGGTTGGCGAGGATCCGGAATTCGAGCGAACCGACGTTCGTCATCTTCCGCTTGACCTCCTCCACCTCGTCGGCCGTCGCCTTGGGCAGGATGACCTCGAGCCGGTTGTTGCCGATCTTGCGGATCGGGATGTCGAGCACGCCCTCGGGGTTGATCCGCCGCTTCAAGGCGGTGATCAGCTCGTCGAGGTTGACGTTGCCGGCCGTGCTCCCCTTGTTGACCTCGTAGACCAGGATCGTCCCGCCCGAGAGGTCGATCCCGGTCTTGAGCTTCTCCTTGGGCGGCCAGATGGCCACCAGCCCGAGCAGCGTCAGGGCGAGGATCAGCGCGAATTTCCCACCGAACTTTTTCATGGTCGTTCCCTGCGGCCCGGCGGTCGCATCCCTCGAAGAAAGCCGATCGTGCTGCCGGAGGAGACCCATCCCCTCGACGGGGACGCCGTCCCCTCGTCATCTCGATGATTACGGGACGCGGGGGAGTCCGAATCCGATCGGACCCCGGGCCGTCGCCGCCCGCGTCCGCCCTCGTCGCGGCCCAGACCCGTCACTCGTTCGCTCGGTCACTTGGCCTCGGCCGATTTCTCAGTCGGCTCGCCCATGACCCGGACGATGCTCGCCCGGGTGAACGTGATCTTGACCTTGCCGTCGTCGTCGAGCCGGAGCAGGACCTTGTCGTTCTCGGCGTCGACCGACATCACGGTCCCGTACATCCCGGCCGCGGTCAGGACCTTGTCGTTGCGCTTGATCTTGTCGATCATCTGCCGCCGCTTCTTCTCCTGCTGCTGCTGCGGGCGGTAGAGCAGGAGATAGAAGATGGGGATGACGGCGAGGAACGGGACCAGTTGGAGGAACTGGTTGGTGGCCGGCTCCGGCCCGCCGGCGACGGGCGCGACGGCCTGGGCGAAGAAGAGAAGCGGCAGGGCGGCGAGCGGGCCAAGCATGGAAAGATCCGTCCGAAATCGTTCGAGGAGAGTCGGGACCGGTGCGGGGCCGAGGGGCCCGGGCGGGGGATACGGTCGACAGCCGGGGCCCGGCACACCTCGCACTTTACCCGTTACGGGCCGAGTGCTTCAAGCACTTCCGACCTCAACTGGACGAATCGACCCGCGCGGATCGCCGCCCGGGCGCGCGCTGTGAGGCGTTGGAGGTATCTCAAGTTGTGGATCGAGGCCAGGATCGGGCCGAGCATCTCGCCGGCGATGAAGAGGTGGCGGAGGTAGGAACGGCTGAAATGGAGGCAGGCCAGGCAGTCGCACCCCTCCTCGATCGGCCGGGGGTCGCGACGATGCCCGGCGTTGCGGAACTTGACCGTGCCGGCGGCGGTCAGGCAGGTCGCGTTGCGGCCGTTCCGGGTCGGCAGGACGCAGTCGAACAGGTCGATCCCGGTGGCGATGGCGTCGAGGATGTCCTGCGGCCGGCCGACTCCCATCAGGTACCGCGGCCGGTCCTCGGGCAGGCGGTGGGTCGTCACCTCCAGGGCCAGCCGGACCTGGTCGCGGCCCTCGCCCACGCTGACCCCGCCGACGGCGTAGCCGTCGAAGTCGAGCGCGATCAACGCCTCGGCGCAGCCGGCGCGGAGGTCTTCGTGGCTCCCGCCCTGGACGATCCCGAAGAGGGCCTGATCGGGCCGGGCGTGGGCCTCCTTGCAGCGGGCGGCCCAGCGGACGGTCCGGTCGACGGCCGAGGCGATCGCCTCCTTCGAGGCGGGCAGGGCCGGGCAGACGTCGAGGCACATCGCCACGTCGGCCCCGAGGTTCTCCTGGATCGCGACGGCGCGCTCGGGCGTCAGGTCGAGCAGCCGGCCGTCGAGGTGCGACCGGAACGAGGCGCCGGCCTCGGTGATCTTGGCCCGGGCCGCGAGGCTGAAGACCTGGAAGCCGCCCGAGTCGGTGAGGATCGGCCCGTCCCAGGCCATGAAGGAGTGCAGCCCCCCCATCGCCGCGACCTCCTCGTCCCCCGGCCGGAGGGCGAGGTGATAGGTGTTGGCGAGGATCATCGTGCTGCCCGTCGCCCGGAGCTGGTCGGGCGTGATCCCCTTGACCGTCGCTTGCGTGCCGACCGGCATGAAGGCCGGCGTCTCGACCGGCCCGTGCGGCGTGTGGAGGATTCCCGAACGCGCCCGGGTCGCGGCGTCGCGCGCGATCGTTTCAAATCGGACCGGGCGTGGCAAAGGGCAGGCGCTCAGGGCTTGGGCTGGGTGGCAGAGGCGAGCGTGTGCAGACTCGGTGATCGTGGTGATGCCACGATCTCGACCCCCCACCCCGGCCCTCCCCCCTCGTGGGGGAGGGCCGGGGTGGGGGTTATTCGCTTGGCACTATCACAATCACCGGGCACGCCAGGCGGCGCCAGTCGGCATCGCCCATCGGCCTTGGTCGGGGCTCTCGAGCCGGCGTCACTCGTTCTTGAACTTCAGGTTCAGCTCGCGGAGCTTCTCGCGGACCTCGTTGAGCGAGGTGACGCCGAAGTTCTTGCATTCCAGGAGTTCGTCGCCGGACCGACTGAGGAGTTCGCCGACGGTCTGGATGCCGAGCTTGGTCATGCACTTGCGGGCTCGGACGGAGAGGTTGAGGTCGCCGATCGGCTTGGCGAGCATCGCCCGGTCTTCGGCCGAGAGCGACTCGGGCTCCTCGTGGGCCGAGGCCTGGACCTGGCCGCCGCCTTCGAGGGCCATGCCGAGCCAGAGGTTCTTCGAGGTCATCATCTCCTTGATCTCGGAGAGCGACGTCTCGCCGAAGTTCTTGCTCGCCAGGAGCGCGGCCTCGGTGGTCCGGGTGAGGTCGCCCAGAGTTCGGATGTTCATCTTCCGCAGGCAGTTCCGGCTCCGGACCGACAGCTCGAAGTCGGTGACGGGGATCTCCATGAGCTGCCGCTTGATCGCGATGTCCTTCTCGACGGTCTCGTCGTAGAACATGTCGCGGCTGGCCCGGCAATCCTTGAAGAAGAGGCTGGCCCGGGGATGGGTCCGGTCGTGGGCGAGCACTTGGCGGTAGCAGTTCTCGGCCTCGCGGAAGTTCATCCGGTCTTCGTAGAGGACGCCGAGGTTGATCAGGGCGGCCAGGGGGACCGGCGGTCGCTTGATGCAATCCTTGTAGTAGTCGAGCGCCACGTCGTCGTTGCCGTGGAGGTCGTTGATGTACGCCAGCTCGAAGAGGGCGTTGGTGTGGTGGCGGTCCAGCTCGATCGCCTTCTCCAGCTCGATCGAGGCGGCGACGAGTTCGCCCTCGGCCGCCAGGAGGCTCCCGCGCTGGTAGTGGTACTCGGCGGACGAGCTGGCGAGCTTCTCCAGGCCGTCGAGCATGGCGCGGGCCTCTTCCTCGTGGCCGCCTCGGCGGAGCGCGCCGGCCCGGTGGAGATCGGAGAGCTTGGCGTCGAAGCCGGCGGCGGAGGAGGCCGCGAACGCCTTCGCCGCGTCGTCCCAGCGCTGGAGGTATTCGAGGGCGAGGCCGCGGAAGAAGTGGGCCATCCCGTGCTCGCCGACCTTGCCGAGGTGGCCGAGCCCGGTCGAATAGCGGCCCAGGAGCACATCGCCCACGCCGAGGCGGAGGTGGACGTCGGCGGTCTGATGGTCCTTGGGGCGATCGCGGAGCGCGCCGACGGCCTCGCGGAGGGTCGCGTATCGCGACGGGTCGCGTCCCAGGACTTCGCGGAGGTCGGCCACGGCCGAGGCGTCGAACGGATTACGGTCCAGCAGCGCGCGGACATCGGTCGTCATCAACTCGGCCATCCGTCTCTCTCCTCGACTCGGCACGTGCGCGGACACGGGCCCGTCTCGGGCCATCATCCGGGCCGTGCGACGGGTGGCAGTCGGGGCCGGGCCTCGGGGCCGGGCGCGACCGGGTGCGGTAAACGGTCGATTTTACACGATCGCCCCGGATTCGCAAGGGCTGGCGGCATCGAGGTTGCTACGCGGAGGGACTTCACGCCCCGTCAACGGCCTTCGACTCGGCGAAGGCGTCACGATGCGGCGGGGGGCGGCCGGTCGGGCCTTGCCCGGGTGGTCGCGGTCGGATCAGTCCCAGGGGTCGCGGACGGCTTCCTCGACGGTCGGATAGAGGTCGATCAGCATGCTGAGCCGCATCTGGTCGAGCACCGGCTTCACCTCGCGGCTCACCCGGCAGACCCGGAGCACGCCGCCGTGTCGCTGGAGGGCCTGGTACTGCGCCAGGATCACCCCCACCGCCCGGCTCGACAGGTAGCGGGTGTTGCCGAGGTCGATCACCATCCGGCCCGGGGGGTTGTCGTCGAGGAGCGTCCGGAGTTCGTGCCGGACCGGGGCGACGGTCCCCTCCTCGTTCAGCTCGGGCGGGAGGATCGTGGCCACGAGCACGCCCTCGACCATGGCGCAGGAGATCGCCCGGAAGTGGGCCGGCCGGGTCAGGTGGGTCAAAGGCGAGGCTTTCGCCGGCATCGCCGCCGAGGGTCGGGCGGGTCGGGGGGGCGCGGTCGCCACGGCCGCCATCATCGCGACCGGCTCGGGCTCGGGCTCGGGCATCGTCGCGAGTTCCGGCACGACCCGGACGGTGAGGGGTTCGGGAGTCGGCTGGGCGTGCGGCGGGGGCGGGACGAGCGACTCGGCGTGGGTCGTGTCGGCCGAGAGCCCTTCGAGGAACGGCCAGCCATCGGGGGCGTCCCGGTGGCCGACGGTATGCGGCGACTTGGGCTGAACCGAGAGGGTGAGGACCATCGGCCCGATCTGGATCAGGTCGCCGTCGAAAAGCTCGGTCTCGCGGGCGTACAGGACGCGGTCGTTGACCCCGGTCCCCCCCTCGGCCCCGAAGTCGCGGAGGTGGAGGCCCCCGCCCCGCCATTCGATGAGGGCGTGGATGCCGGCGAGGCCCGGGATGTCGGGCTTCAACTGGCAATTGTCGTGGCAACCGATGAAGAATTTGGCCGCGCGGACCTGGACCGCCTCGCCCCGGGCACGGCCGGTCGTGGCGACGATCTTGATTTCCATGGACGCCTCACGGGCGAGCGGGCGGGGTCATGAATTTGAGATGTTCTGTCGTCTTAACGCGGATATCGGGGTAAAGTAACGGGGGTTTCATAATTTTTCGGGGCCCTCCATTATCGATACCATCGATATTGATCCAACCCTCGCTCAGCAGACAAGGTTACGCGATCCAAGCCGGCAGGAATTCGGTCCCGAAAATGTGACGACACCTCAGGAATCTCTCGGATCGAGATGAGTGCGTGATGGCGGGTACTCGTTGCTTTCGCCGGCCCGGCCCTCGCGGCTTGAACCGGGCCCGGTCGCCCCTTATCCTGAGAGGCCACGAGATCGACTCTGCCCCGCCGACCGTTGGCGAGGGGGAGTATCGGGGCGAGGACCGGGATCGGGATGCCATGAGACGAGCGAGTTCGACCGTCGGGATGATCGCCGCCTTCCTCGGCTCCTGGTTCGGGGGCCCGTGCCGGGCGGACGGCGCCGGACCGTCTTCCCCGCCCCGATCGGAGCGGGCCGGGCCGTTCGACGTGGTGATCGCCGGCGGCACGACCGCCGCGTTCGCCGCCGCGGTCGCCTCGGCCGAGTCGGGGGCCCGGACGGCCCTGATCGAGCCGACCGACTGGGTCGGCGGCCAGCTCACCGCCTCGGCCGTCCCCGCCGTCGACGAGGCCTGGCACAAGGTGACCGACCCCAGGACCAAGGCGGCCTACAACGTCTCGGCGATCGCCCGCAAGCGCGAGAACATGACGCCGAACTTCCGGGCCATGCTCGACGCCACCGGCAACCCCGGCGGCGGCTGGGTCAGCAACTACTGCTTCCAGCCGAAGGACTTCCTCGACGGGCACCTCCTCCCGCTCGAGGAGTCGCTCAAGGCCAAGCTGGTCGTCTATCGCGAGGCCGTCATCAAGGCGGTCGACGCCGACCCCGCCACCGGCCGGGTCCGGTCGATCGTCGCCATCCAGCGGGCTCCCCGGCCCGGCCTGGCCCGGGGCGGCTACGACCGGCCGCTCTCCGAGGACCTCGCCGACTGGTATAGCCCGGCCCCCTCGGCCCGCTTCGACAAGCTTACCCTGACCTTCGCCGCCGACGACCGGCCGGGCCACGGGACCGTCTTCCTCGACGCCACCGAGTGGGGCGAGGTCCTGGCCCTCGCCGCCGACGCCCCGTTCCTCCAGGGGGTCGAGGCCGTCGACGGCGGCCGTGAGGGGGACGACACCTGCGGCCAGGCGACGGTGATCGACGTCGTCGAGCGGCTCAACGCCGCGCCGACGGAGGAGCCGCCGGGCCCCGAGGGGGTCGCCAACCTCGGGTTCGGCGGCTACAAGAAGTTCAACGACGCCTGGGACCGGATCTGGACCTATCGGCGGATCAAGGGCAAGGGCCCCAAGCCGGCCGTCGGCGACCTCTGCCTCCAGAACTGGGGCTACTCGGGGCGCGACAACGAGGGGGGCAACGACTACCCGTTCGGCTACCTCTTCAAGCCCAGGCGGGCGACCGCCGACGAGAAGGCCGACTGGCGGGGGGGGATCGACCTCGGGGTGCTCGCCGCCGCCGAGAAGCGGGCGATCGCCTGGCACTACTGGTTCAAGGCGAACGTCCCCAAGCCGTTCGTCCCCGAGCAGGTCACGCTCGACCGGAGCGTCCTCGGCACCGCCACCGGCCTGGCCAAGATGCCGTATATCCGCGACACCCGCCGCTCGATCGGCCTGGACGGCTTCATCCTCAAGGTGGCCGACCTCGGCGGCGACCCGGCGAACCTGACCGGCAAGCGGTTCCGCGACCGCGTGGCCCTGGGGGCCTACGGGGCGGACATCCACCCGGTGACCACCTGCACCATGCCCCGCTACGTCAACGCCGGGCACGAGACGCTCCCCTTCTGCATCCCCTTCCGCGCCCTCACCAACGAGCGCTACGGCAACCTCCTGGTGGCCGGCAAGACCATGGCGCAGAGCTTCCTGGCCAACGCCGCCACCCGGCTCCACCCGATCGAGTGGTCGACCGGGACCGCCGCCGGTGTCGCCGCCGCCTCGATGAGCAAGAACGACTGGACCGCCCGCCAGGCCCTCGAGCACATCGCCGACGTCCAGGCCCTCGTCCGCGAGAAGACCCCGATCGACTGGACCATCGACGGCGCGACCTACCCCAGGGCCGGCGAGGAGACGCCGCTCTGATCGGGTCGGGGCGAAGCCGCCGGAGGGATGCAAAACGGCCCCGACCAGCTCGGTCGGGGCCGTTCGTTGTTCGGACTCTCGTCGGGCCGCGGGGCCCGAAGCTCAGGGGCCTTGGGGAGGGACGTCGGGGGCCTTCGGGGTGCCGGCGCCGGCGGCCGGGGGCGGCTTGTCCGAGCCCCCGCAGCCGGAGAGGCCGCAGGTCACCGCGACCAGGGAGACGATCAGGATCAGTCGGTTCATCGGGCTCGTCCTCGCGAAGGGTACCTGCAGGGGTGACGAGGCGGGTCGCCGCTCAGAGGGCATCGGCGCTGATGATCTCGCCGCCGCGCGTGGTGCTGGCCGCCCGCCAGATGTTGACGTTGATCGTGTTCTTGTAGAAGTGGACGCTGCCGTCGCAGTTGACCGCGTTGACCCCGCCGGGGTGGCGGCTCCGGGCGGCGTACTGGTCGCCGGTCCGCGAGGTGGTGGAGCCGCCCGAAGGGTCGATGTACATGACCTGCGAGAGGTGGGGGGAGGCGTCGCGGCCCTCGCAAGGCGGGTTGGGCCGGCCCGGGTTGCAGTAGGTCGCGGCGTTGAGGTCGTCCGGGAGCGGCGAGTTCGGCGGCAGGAGGGCCGAGAACCCGGTCGAGGAGCCGTACTGGATGAAGCCCCGGAGGTCGGTGAGCGGGCCGGCGTCGACGCCTTGCAAGGTCTCGGACACCAGCAAGGTGTTGCTGGTCCCGTCGGTGATCGAGGCGAGCTTGCAGGCGGTCGCCCCGGGGACAACCGGCGAGGCGTTGCAGTTCGGCGGGGCGGAGTTGACCCACGAGAAGGGCGCGCCGCCGAATGGGACGATCACGCCGTTGATCGTCGCCTGGCTCTGGAAATAGCCGGTCCCGGTGTTGCCGAAGTTGCAGACGTAATTGGCCGAGGTGACCGCGAACCCCGCGAGCGCACCGGGCAGCGGCGCCTCGTTCTGATCGCTCGGGCACGAGAACGAATTGACTCGGACGCTGGTGGCCGTCGCGTTCTCGACGCCCGAGTACGTGAGCGACGGCGACGAGCAGCTCGATCCCTGGAAGTTGTAGGCGTTGCTCAGCGCGGTGCCTTCCATGAAGGGGATCACGAAGTGATACCACGTCCCCCAACTGGTGTACTTGGCGCCGATCGGGAAGCTCCCGTTCGAACTCTCGTAGTTCATCATCGCCAGGCCGATCTGCTTCAGGTTGTTGGTGCACTGGGCCCGGCGTGCGGCCTCGCGCGCGGCCTGGACGGCGGGCAACAGCAAGGCGATGAGGACGGCGATGATGGCGATCACGACCAGAAGTTCGATGAGCGTGAAGGCGCGGCGGACGATCCTGCGAGGCATGGATTCTCCCGGCTTGAGGATGTGGACCAATCGCCCGGCGATGCGCCGGGCCTGGGGATGATCTCGCCCGGGGTATCCGGGCGGGGCACGCCAAGTCGATCCGAGCCGAACCCGATACGCGAGGGGCATCGGGGCGGTGACCCGATCGAGGGTGGCAGGGGGGGAAAAATCACGGCGACCCGGGATCGGCGGACCAGGGGGCCCGCCTTTCGGAAGCCGCGGCGAGGGGTGGTGAGGCGGGCCGGAGGCTTGCCTGCCGGGCGGCCCCGGGGTACACTTCTGCTCCGGGCGCCCGTAGCTCAACGGATAGAGTCGCGGACTTCGAATCCGAAGGTTGTAGGTTCGAATCCTACCGGGCGCACTGTTCTCAGGACGAATCTCGCCCGGTCCAGCTTCCTCCTAATGTCCCCGATCGGCCTTGCTTTTGTCCAGGGTTTGTCCCCATTTCACGCCGGACGTCTCGACGGCCTGATAAAAGGGTGGCTCTCCGATGATGACACCCCTCACCGTACTCGGTCATGTGAAGGCCGAGCCTTTCCGCCCCTTCCGAATTCATACGGCGGGCGGACGGACGTTCGATGTACCCCATCCCGAAATGATCAAAATCCTGAAAAGCTATCTGCTCATCTTCTCCTCGGCCGACGATTCCGAGGAGATTCCCGACCAATCCCAGAGCGTTTCCCTCATGCTTGCCGGATCGATCTCCCACCTCGAAACCTCCTCCGCCCGGCCCGCACCCCTTCAATGAGCCAACCAGCCGACCTCAAAGGGACGTTCTCGTTCGTCAGCCTGGGCTGCCCGAAGAACCTCGTCGACTCCGAGCGGATGCTCGGCCTCCTGGCGCAGGACGGCTACGCCTTGGTGCCCGACTCGAAGCAGGCCGACCTGGTCATCATCAACACCTGCGGGTTCATCGACGCGGCCCGGCAGGAGTCGCTCGGCGTGATCCGCGAGATGCTCGACCGCAAGAGGGCGGGGGCCATCAAGGGCGTGATCGTCGCCGGCTGCCTGGCCGAGCGGCAGCGCGAGATGCTCCTGGAGCAGGTGCCGGAGGTCGACCAGGTCGTCGGCGTCTTCGGCCGCGAGGAGATCGCCAAGGTCGCCGACCGGATCATGGGCGACCTCCACGAGCAGCGGACCGTCTTCCGCCCCGCCCCCGTCCAGGCCCAGGACGACCGCGCCCGGCTCCGGATCACCCCCAAGCACCTCGCCTACCTCAAGGTGTCCGAGGGTTGCGACCGCCTCTGCACGTTCTGCGCAATCCCCTACATGCGGGGCAAGCACGTCACCAAGCCGATCGAGAAGGTCGTCGAGGAGGCCCGCGAGCTGGCCGCCGACGGCGTCCGTGAGCTGAACCTCGTCGCCCAGGACATGACCTATTATGGGATTGACCTCTACGGCCGACCTCGCCTCGCCGAGCTGCTCCGCGAGCTGAACCAGGTCGAGGGGCTCGATTGGATTCGGGTGCTCTATAACTACCCGAATCACTTCACCGACGAGCTGTTCGAGGCCCTCGCCTCCTGCTCGAAGGTCCTGCCCTATCTCGACATGCCGCTCCAGCACATCAACGACCGGATGCTCAAGGTCATGAATCGGCGGCACACCCGCGCCGAGACCCTGGCGATCATCGAACGGCTCCGGGCCACGGTGCCGAACCTGGTGCTCCGGACGACCTTCATCGTCGGCTTCCCGGGCGAGACCGAGGCCGAGTTCGCCGACTTGCTCGCCTACGTCGAGTCGGCCCGGTTCGAGCGGCTCGGCGTCTTCCCCTACTCGCTGGAGCCCGACACCCCGGCGGCCCGCCTGCCCGGCCACCTGGCCGATGAGGTCAAGGCCGACCGCCGCGACCGGATCATGGCCGCGCAGCAGGAGATCGCCTTCGACTTCAACCGGGCCCTCGTCGGCCGGAGCCTCGACGTCCTCATCGACGGCCCCGCCCCGGACTCCGACGGCGACCTCTGGGTCGGCCGGAGCTACGCCGACGCCCCCGACGTCGACGGCCTGGTCTACGTCGCCTCCGCCGACCTGGAGCCGGGCGACCTGGTCAGGTGCTCGATCCTGGCCGCCGACGGCTACGACCTCGTCGCCCGCCCCGAGGCCGCCCCGTCCGCCCGCCGCCGCCGGTCACGCCCCCGGCCGCGGAAGAAGCCGGGCTCGCCGTTCACGATCCTGAACTGACCGACCAAGGGCCGAGGAGTCGACCCAGGGATGCAAGCGACCTCCGAGACGAGGCCCCCGGCGGCCCTGGCCGAGCCGTTCTGGAACGTGCCCAACTCGCTCACGATGGGCCGGTTAGGGCTGAGCATCGTCGTGTTCACCCTCGTCGGCCATGCCTGGTACTGGGCGGCCCTGGCGGTGTTCGTCGTCGCGGCGATCACCGACGCCCTCGACGGCTATGCCGCCCGCCGGCTCGGCCAGTCGACGGCCCTCGGCCGCCAGCTCGACCCGCTGGTCGACAAGGTCATCGTCTGCGGGGCCTTCATCTACCTCCTGACCGTCCCGGGCGACACCGGCCTGGCCCCGTGGATGGTGACGACGATCGTCGTCCGCGAGCTGCTGATCCAGGGCCTGCGCAGCCACCTCGAAGGCGGCGGCCAGGCCTTCGGCGCCCGGCTGGCCGGCAAGCTCAAGACGGTCGCGCAGTGCCTCTCGATCTCGGCGATCCTGGTCGCCCTCGGGCTCCGGCCCGCCCCGCACTGGCTGATGGCCCGCGACGTGCTCACCTGGTCGGCGGTCGGCCTCACGGTCTACAGCGGGCTCGGCTACTTCGCGCTGGCGATCCCCAAGCTCCGCGGCCGCTCCCCCTCCTCGCTCCCCTGAGATACCCACCCGAGCGGCCCATCAATGGACTGGATCGAATCCCTCGTCCTCGGCCTGGTCCAGGGGCTCACCGAGTTCCTGCCGATCTCCAGCGACGGCCACCTCAGCGTCACCCAGAAGGTGTTCAACCACCTCACGGGCAAGTCGAGGGGGACGGCCGAGGAGATCTTCTTCGACGTGATGCTCCACGTCGGCACCCTGGTCGCGATCGTGCTCCACTACCGGGCCGACGCCGTCGACGGGGCCCGGGGCCTACTCGGCTCCGACGCCGTCCCGCCCCCCTATCGTCGGCCTTCGGTCGTCCGGGTCGGTATCCTGGCGTTCCTGGCCACGCTCCCGCTGATCCCCGACAAGCTCTTCTTCGTCCCCCTGATCGAGAAGGCGTTCGAGAGCCTGACCTGGACCGGCGTCGGCTTCCTGATCACGGCGGCGATCCTGCTCATGACGATCCGGCTCCAGGGGGGATCGAAAGGCGCGGCCGAGACGTCGTGGCTCGACGCCCTGCTCGTCGGGATCGCCCAGATGTTCGCCCCCCTGCCGGGCGTCAGCCGGAGCGGCCTCACGATCTCCGCGGCTCTGGCCCTGGGCTTCTCGCGGACCTGGGCGGTCAACTTCAGCCTCCTGATCGCCGTGCCCGCGATCCTCGGCGCGACCGTCTTCGAGCTGAGGCATGTCGACCCCAAGGTCCTCACCGGCGAGCGGATCGGCCAGATTGTCGCCTCGGCCGCCGTGGCCGGGGTCGTCGGCTATCTCGCGATCGTCTGGCTGGTCCGTATTGTCCGATCGGGGCGGGTCTGGTATTTTTCTGTATACCTGGTGCTGCTCGGGATCGGCCTGATCGCCTGGGACTCGACCAAGGGGGTTCGCACCGATGCCGGGCCCGCGCACGCTGCTGACCGGCCCCTTCGGCGCGGCCCTGCGGGACCTGGCGATCGACCGCTCCCCGGCCGGATCGCCGGGACTCTGGCTCGTCCCCTCGCCCCTGGCCCGCGACCAGGCGACCCGGCTCCTGGCCCTGCGGTCGAGTTCGACCGAGCCGCCGGCGGTCTGGTCCTGGGAACAGGTCTGGGAAGCGGTCGCGTCCGCCCACGCTAGTCCCCCCGCCCGGCTGTCGCCGACGGCCCTCCGCGCGGTCTTCTTCGAGGCGGTCGAGCGGGCCCGCCGTTCCGGAGGTCTCGCGGCTTTGGACGCGGCCGTCGGGTTCCCCGGCTATCGCCATCACCTCCTCGATCGGTTCGCCGCCTGGACCCGCGACGAACGGAAGCCGAACGGCCCGCCCCCGGGCGGCTCTCCGGTCGAGTCCGAGGAGTGGGCCCTCTTCGGCCACTACCGGGCGACCCTGGCCGGCCTCGACGCCGAGGACCCCGAGGGGTGGGCCGTGTGGGCCTCGCGCGAGCTGGTCAAGGCCCCCCCGCCCGGGTTCCGCCGCCTCGGCCACGTCGTCGCCATCGACCCCGTCGCGCCGGGTCGCGCCGTCCGGCGGGTCCTCGACTATTGTCACGGCCGGGTGAAGTCGATGCTCGTGACCTTGCCGTTCGACCCCGACCCGGCCCTGGCCGAACTCTACGCGGCCGTCGAGCCCCGGCGCCTTCAGCTCCTCGAAGCGGGCTTCGTCGAGGAGCCGGTCGGGCCCGGGACCTTCGACTTCCGCGATCACCGCTTCGGCGCGATCGAGCGCGAGCTGTTCCGGTCGGACGCCCACCTCCGGCCCCGGCTCGACCTCGGCGGCCTCAAGATCCTCGGCGGCCCCCGCGGCGAAGGGCTCGGCCTCCTGATCGCGCGCGAAGTCCGGGCCGAGCTGGAATCCGGCCGCCACCCCGAGGACATTTTGATCCTGGTCCCGCGGATGGACGAGGACGCGGAGCTGGTCCGCGCGACCCTCCGGGCCTGGGGCCTGCCGGTCGCTGCGGGCCCCGGTCGCCGGCTCTCGACCTCGCCCGCCGTCTCCGCCCTCCGCCTGGCGATCCGGCTCCCGGCCGAGGGGTGGGACGTGGCGACCCTGACCCGGCTCCTCCGCAACGTCCAGGTCCGCTGGGCCGACGGGCCCGGGTTCGCCCGCTTCGAGGCCGCCTCCGCCATCCGCGCGACCCGCGTCTTCCGCGATCGCGACCATCTCCGCAAGGCCCTGGCGCGGCCGGTCGAGGGTGACGGCCGGAAAGACGACCGCGGCGCCGAGGCCGCCCGCGCCGCGCTCGAACGGCTCTCGGCCCTGATCGACCCCCTGGCGCGGCCCGGGCGATGGCGGGCCCAGGTCGACCGGCTCGGGGCGATGGCCGACGGGCTCGGGCTCGACCCGGCCGACGTCGAGCCGCTCTGGGACGCCCTCGAAGATCAGGCCTGGGTCCTCGGCGGCCTCGGCCCGGCGATCGCGGAGGCGGCCTGGTCCTGGGCCGAGTTCGCCGCCGAGGTCGACGCCATCGTCGCCGAAGCCGCGCCGCCAGCCCCGCCGCCGACCCCCGGCGCGATCCGGATCGAGGCGGTCGGCGCCGTCGAGGGGGCCCGGGCCGCCGTGGTCATCCTCGCCAACCTGGGCGAGAAGACCTTCCCCACCCCCGGGGCCGTCGACCTCGACCCGCAGGCCGCCGCCGCCGTCAACCCCGACGACACGGAGGCCGACGACGACGTGACCGGTCGCCCCAACCTGGCGTACTCGCGCGAGATGCTCCGCTTCGCCCGGGCGGTCGGCTCGGCCGACTCGCGGCTGATCCTGGCCTACCCGACCTCCGACCTCAACGGCGAGGAGCTGCTGCCCGCCGGCTTCCTCGACGAGCTGCTCCGCCGCCTCGGGCCCGCCACCCGGGCCGATTGCGTCGAGATCCACGCCCGGTTCGATCCCGTCCTCGCCGATCACCCGATGCTCGCCGGCTCCCCGGCCGACGCCCGGGTCCTGGCGGTGGCCCTGGCGTGCCGCGACGGCGGGACCGACCGGCTCCGCGACCTCGCCGCCTCGCCCCGGCACGCCCTGGCGCTGGCCGGCACGGCCGACGCCTTCCGCGTCGCCCAGGTCCGCCGCGAGGGCTCGGCCTTCGGCCCCTACGAGGGTCGGATCGGCGACCCGGCCGCGATCGCCAAGATCCGCGAGGCGTTCGGCCCCGAGCACCACTTCAGCGCCAGCCAGCTCGAATCGTTCGCGCTCTGCCCGTTCCAGTTCTTCCAGCGCTACGCCCTCGGCCTCAAGCTCGTCGACGAGCTCGACGAGCTGGGCGAGGACTACGCCGGCCGGGGTCGCGAGGTCCACCGGGCCCTCGAAGAACTCCACCAGCAGATGGCCGCCGAGGGCTCGGGCGACCTCATCGCGATGTTGCCGGTCCTGATCGAGACCTCGATGCGGGCCGAGCTGGACCGCTTCGACGACGGCGAGGCCGACGTCGCCGAGGTCCTCCGCGAGATCGAGGCCCGCCGCAACGCCCGGGCCCTGGGCCGCTACTCCGCCCAGTTCCTGGCCTACTCGCGGAAGCTGGGCGAGGGGGCCGAGCCCCACCGGTTCGAGGTCAAGTTCGGCCAGCCCGACCAGCCCGATTCGCTCCCCCACCTGAGCATCGGCGAGGGGGCGGCGGCCTTCCGGCTCCAGGGGGTGATCGACCGGATCGACCTCGTCCCCAAGGACGGCAAGGTCGCCTTCCGCGTGATCGACTACAAGACCGGCTCGCATCCGCCGGGCGGCGACGTCAAGTCGGGCCTCGCCTCGCAATTGCCCCTGTACGCGCTGGCGGTCGAGCAACTGGTCCTGGCCTCGGGCGAGCACTCGTTCGAAGGGCTCGGCTACTGGAGCCTGCCCAAGGACGGCTTCAGGGGGGTCAACCTCGGCGACTGGGGCGGCTACCGCGACCGGCTGACGGCCTTCGTCCTGGCGCTGGTGGCCGAGCTTCGCGGCGGGGCGTTCCCGATCTCGTCGCAGAAGAAGGGCTGTCCCAAATTCTGCGACTTCCACTCGGTCTGCCGGGTCAAGGAGGTCCGGGTCCTGGCCAAGGTCTGGGTCGACCGGCCGACGCTGGAGGCCGGGTCGTGAACGAGCCCCCGGCCCGAGGCCCCCGGCTGACCGACGAGCAGGCGAGGGCCCTGGCCGTGTCCGGCGCCAGCGTCGCCCTGAGCGCGGGGGCCGGCTGCGGCAAGACGACGGTCCTGGCCGAGCGGTTCCTCCGGGCCCTCGACGGTCCCGACCCGGTCCCGCTCGGCCGGGTCGTGGCACTGACGTTCACGAACAAGGCGGCCCGCGAGCTTCGCGACCGGATTCGCCGCGAGTGCCGCGGCCGGCTCGAAGCGGGCGGCGACCCGGCCTACTGGCGGTCGGTCATCCGCGGGCTGGCGGCGGCCCGGATCGGCACGTTCCACTCGTTCTGCGGCGAGGTCCTCCGCCGCCACGCGATCGAGGCGGGGGTCGACCCCGGCTTCGTCGTCCTCGACGAGCCGATCGCCCTGGCGCTCCGCGACCAAGCCCTCGCCGTCGCGCTCCGCGAGCGCCTCGCCGCCCGCGACCGCGACCTGATCGACCTGGCCGTCGAGTTCGGCCTCGGCCCGGTCCGCCAGGCCCTCGGCGGCCTCCTCGCGAACCGCTCGGGCGGCGACATCCGCGCCTGGGCCGAGAAGACCCCGCGCGACCTCGTCGACCTCTGGGTCGACCGCTGGACTCGCGTCGTCCGCCCCGCCATGATCGCCGGCTTCTCCGGGCGTGCCGCCGCCTGCGCGGGGCTCCTCGACCCGGCCGACGACGTCCCCGCCAAGATCCGCGACCGGATGGGCGACCTGGGCGACGCCTTCGCCCGGCTCTCGGGCGGCGAGGAGCCCGACGGCCTCCTCGCGACGATCGCCGACCTCGCCAAGGTCCAGGGCCTCGCCGCCAAGCTCTGGCCCTCGGCCGAGGCCTTCGAGGCGGCCAAGGACCTCTTCACCCGGGTCCGCACCGAGGCCAGGAAGCTCCGCGAGGCGCTGGCCTGGGACGAGCGGACCTCGATGGATGCCGCCGCGCACGGGCTCCGGTTCGCCCGCCTGGCCGCGCGGGCCCGCGCGGCCTACGACCTCGCCAAGCGGGCCCGGGGCGGGGTCGACAACGACGACCTCCTGACCCTCACCCGCGACCTCCTGGTCGACCGCCCCGGGACCGTCGGCCGGGCGCTCGCCGGGTCGGTCGACCTCGTCCTCGTCGACGAGTTCCAGGACACCGACCCGGTCCAGGGGCAGATCCTCGAAAACCTCGGCGGCGACGGCCTGATCGGCGGCCGGCTCTTCCTGGTGGGCGACACCAAGCAGTCGATCTATCGGTTCCGGGGCGCGAAGCCCGACCTGTTCCGCGACTACCGCGACCGCTTCCCGGCCGGGGGCCGGCTCGACCTGACCGAGAACTTCCGGAGCGTCCCGGCCGTCCTCGACTTCGTCAACGCCCTCTTCGCCGCGACGTTCACCGAGCCGGGCGCCGCGCTCGTGCCCGGCGGCGTCGAGGCCGTCGACCGGGGCGGCGAACCCGCCGTCGCCTTCCTCTGGGGCGACCCGCCCGCGACGCTCGGCCCCGGGGGCCCCAAGCCCGACGCCGACGCCCGACGCCGCGACGAGGCCCGCAGGCTCGCCCGCCACCTCAAAGGCCGGCTCGACGCGGGCTGGACCGTCCGCGACAAGCAATCCGGCCGGCCCCGGCGGGCGGACGCGGGGGACGTCGCCTTCCTGTTCCGGTCGCTCTCGGACGCCGCGAACTACGAGTCGGCCCTGGTCGCCGAGGGGCTCGACTACCACGTCGTCGGCGGCTCCGGCTTCTTCCTCCAGCAGGAGGTCCTCGACCTCATCAACGTCCTCACCGCCGTCGAGGACCCGCTCGACGCCGTCGCGCTGGCGGGGACCCTGCGGAGCCCATTCTTCTCGATCAGCGACGACGCCCTCTACTGGATCGCGACCGAGCGGAAAGGCGCCCCGCACGAGGGGCTCGACCGCTGCGAAGGCGCGTGGCTCGACCGGCTCCCCGAGGCCGACCGGCCCCGCGCCGCGCGGGCCCGCCTCCTGTTGGCCGCCTGGCGCGAGGCCAAGGACCGGGCCCCGATCGCCGCCCTGCTCGACCGGATCCTCGACGAGTCGGGGTACGAGGCGGCGCTGGTCGGCGAGTTCCTCGGCGACCGCAAGCGGGCCAACGCCCGCAAGCTCGTCCGGATGGCCCGGCGGTTCGACGAGCAGGGCGGGTTCACCCTGGCCGACTTCGTCGAACGGCTCCGCGCCGACCTCCGCGGGGCCACCAAGGAGACCCAGGCGGCGACGACCGACGAGCAAGGGCAGATCATCCGCCTGATGTCGATCCACCAGTCGAAGGGGCTGGAGTTCCCGATCGTCGTCCTGCCCGACCTCGACCGCAAGCGCCCCGGCGAGCTCCGGCGGGTCGCGTTCGACCCCGACCTCGGCCCGCTGGTCAACCCCGTGGCCGAGCCCGACCAGGGCGAGGCCGAGGGCGAGGGCGAGGCCGAGGCGGGCGACGGCAACCCCGGCGGCTGCCTCGGCTGGTCGGCCTACCGCTTCCTGGAGAAGCGGGCCGACGACGAGGAGGCGCTCCGGCTCTTCTACGTCGCGACCACCCGGGCCCGCGACTTCCTGGTCCTCTCCTCGGCCACCGACGCCGGCCGGCCGCCGACCTCGCCCGCCCTCGCCCTGCTCGACCGCCGCTTCGACCGCGCGACCGGCCGGCTCAAGGTCCCGCTCCCCGACGGCTGGGCCGGGCCCGTCGTCGAGGTCATTCCCCCGAGCCCGCCGGCCGCCCTCGCCCGGCCGTCGGGCCGACGCCCTGGCCCCCGGCTCGCCGACGTCGCCCGGGTCATCGGCGAGGCGGCCCGCCGCCCGGGGCCGGAGCCCGCGCCCGCCCGCGCCTGGCCCCGGCTCGTCGACCTCGACCCCGCCGCCGGCCTGTCGTCGACGTCGGCCCGGCTCGACCGCCTGATCCGGGCGATCCTGGCCGACCCCCACGCCCTCGACCCGTCGCGACTCCGCCGGATCGCGGACCGCGCCGCCCGCTCCCGGAATCCCGTCACGCCCCCGGGCCTGGTCGACCGGGCCGTCGACCTCCTGACGACCTGGGCGCGGACGCCCCTCGCCCGCGAGATCGCCCGCTCCGCCGAGGTCCGCCGCGGGTTCACCTGGGCCATCCCCCGGGCCCCCGAGGGGCGGTCGACCCTCTTCCAGGGCCGGGGCGACTTCCTCTTCCGCGACCCCTCGGGCCAGGCCCGGCTGGTCATCCTGAGCGACCCGCAGTCCTCCGGCCCGGCGGAGCAACTCCGCCTCCTGCTCTCCGCCCGCGCCGCCGAAGCCCAGGGGTTCGGCCCCGTCCGCCAGGCCTGGCACGTCCATTTCGCCCCGACCGCCGCCATCCGGGGCTACGAACGTTTCGACGACCCGGAGATCGACCGGGCCGCCCGCGAGTGGTTCGCGGCCGGCGAGGCTTGAACGGTAAGATGAGGCCGATCATCACCCGGAAGCGGCGTCGCCCACCCTCGATCGCCAACGGCGGCTCAGCGGACGCGGAGGTCGGGCGAGACGGCGGCGGCGGCGGTCTTGGCGGCGGCGCTGGAGCGGGCGTAGGCGACCCAGCGGGCCTGCAAGTCGGCGAAGCCGTCGATCTGGTAGACCCGCTTCAGCTCGGGCTCGAAGCCGTTGCGCTGGGCCCCCTGGAGGAACTGGACGAGCTGCGCGGGCGACCCTCGCTCGACCAGGAACCGGGTCAGCGAGACGCTCTGGGCGTAGTACAGGCCCCAGTAGCGGTTGTCGGGGTAGTCCATGTTCATCAGGGTCTCGATCGGGAAGAGCATGTTCTTGCCGAGCGGCTCGACGAGGTCGACGGCGCGGCGGTCCTGCTCTTGGTCGGGCTCGGAGAGGACGGCCATCCCCTCGTCGGCCCACCGCGGGATCTGGCGGACGGTGAAGGAGTCGGCGAGGATGACGTGGGTGATCTCGTGGGGGAGGACGGCCGGGACCAGGGTCTCGTGGTCGGCCTTGAGGTTGACACGGCGAGAGATGATCCGGCCTTCATTCATCCCCATCGTCGAGAAGCCGGGCGAGTCCTCGGGCTGGCCGGTCTCCGCGGCATATTGCTTGGCGCTCGGGTAGAGGTAGACCTCGCACCGGGGCTGCCAGGGGACGGCGGGGGGCTGGTTCGTCCAGCGCCGGGTCTGGTCGCGGCGGATCGTCTCGGCGACGCCCGCGACCTTCTCGGCGAGGGCGGGGTCGGCGTGGTAGATCCGGAAATTGGCCGTGTCGCGGATCTGCCAGCGGCCGACGTATCCGCCGGCCGGGCGGGCGGGGGCCGGGGCGTTGGCCGGGGCGGCGGCGGCAGGGGGCGCGACGTTGGAGGCGGCGCGGGCGGGCCGCTCGCGGGCCGGGGGCTCCTCGGGCGAGGAGGCCCGGACCACGGCCTTACCCGGCCGGGCCTTCTTGCGGGACGCCAGCCGCTCGGCCGCGTGGTTCCGGAGGTACTCGCCGAGCCAGTTCTTCGGGTTGAGGGCGCGGATCCGGTCGATCTCGGCGTCGATGCTCGCCCATTCCGCCTCGGTCTGGGGGCGGGCGTTGATCCGCCGGGCGACCTCGACCGACCGGCAATAGGCCCAGGGGTCGCGGCGGTTGGCGGGCAGGCGGTCCTCGCGGGCGAGGGCGGCGTAGATCCGCCCGGCCCCCGCGTAATCCTTGGCCTCGAAGGCGGCGTCGGCGGTGGCCGCGTCGACCGCCGGGGCCTCGGCGGGGGGCTTGGGCCGGGGCGAGGGGGTCGCCGCCGCGGGCTCCCGGGCGGGCGGGTCGATCGGGCTCGGCGTCGCCCCGGAGGCCGGCTCGGGCTGCACCTCGGCGGCGGCAGCGGCGGCGACGGCCGGAGCCTCGACCGGCGGCGAGAAGGAGATCGGCGGCGCGACCGGCCCGGGCGGAGGATCGGGGGCCGAGGGCGGCGGGGAGGCGGGCGGCTCGACCGGGATCGCCCGGGGCTTGCGGGCCAGGATTCGGAGGTTCTCGCGGTAGGTCTCGGCGTCGCGAGGCCGGCCGGCGGCCTCGGCCTGGTTCGCGGCCAGGTCGTAGGCCCGGCGGAGCAGGCCGAGCACGGCGTCCTTCGAAGGCCCGGAGTCGGCCAGGGCGTCTTCGAGGATCGCGACGGCGGCGGGCCCGTCGTCGCGGGCGAGCCGGCGTCGGGCCTCGGCGACGGCCTCCGACGTGCCGGCCGGCGCCGGGCGGGCGAGCCCGATCGGCGAGGCGAGGGCGACGATGAGGCCGAGGAGGAAGCTCCGGGCCGAGGGCGAAGGGCCGTGCATGACGTTCCGTGTCCTGCGTAACGGTCGGCGTCGCCCGATCGGCGGCCGGCGTGGGGCCCGTCGCGGACGCTGGCCCCGCGGCGGTCGATCGGGAGGTCCGACCTCGTCCCTGAGGGTCGTCCAGATTTGGTGATGACGGGGCCGTTGTCGCGGCCGACCCGGCGCGAGAGGCGGCGACTCCGCGACGCATCAAGGCATCGTCGAACGGCGGCGGGAGTATCGTCCAGGACGTCCCGCCGGTCAACCCCGATCGATCTTCGGAGGTCTCCAGCTCGATTCATCGGTCGGCGTCGGAGGCGGGCTTGAAGGATTCTCGAACTCGACCCGGACAGCCCGTCAACCCGCCCGGCCGGCCGATTCGCGGTGGGATGATCGCGGGCCGGAGTTCTGCTAGCATGGGATTCCGGCACCTGCCCGGGGGGAGACGTCCAGAGATGCGGATCATCGCCGGCCAGCGTCGCGGCCACAAATTCGACGGCCCCAAGGATCACCATTCGACCCGTCCCACGAGCGACCTGGTCCGGGAGTCGGTCTTCAATATTTTGGGCGAGGCGGTCGAGGGGCTGTTGATCGTCGACCTCTTCGCCGGGACCGGGGCGTTGGGGTTGGAGGCGTTGAGTCGGGGCGCGGGGCGGGCGATCTTCGTCGAGCGGAACCGCGAGAACGTCGCCCTGATCCGGCGGAACATCGCGACGCTCCGCTACGAGGACCGGACGTCGGTCGTGGCCAACGACGCCTATCGGTGGGCCCGGGCCTTCCTGCCGGCCGAGGCCGAGCCGATCGTCGTCTTCATCGACCCGCCCTATTCCGACTACGAGGATCACCCCGAGCGGGTGGTCAAGCTGCTCGGCGAGCTCGTCGCCAAGCTCCCCGATGGCTCGATCGTGGTGGCCGAGTCGCGGCGGAAGCTCGACGAGGAGATCCTGCCCGTCCTGGAGGCGTGGGACGTCCGCCGCTACGGGGGGACCCAACTGGCCATCCGGACGATCGGCGAGGACCGCGCCGACCGGCCGCCCCCGGCGGAGGAGGGCCCGGCCGATGGCGACGACTGACGCCGCCCGGGCCTTCGCGACCGAGGTCGTCGCCCGGCTCCGGCAGGCCGGCTTCCAGTCGCTCTGGGCCGGCGGCTGCGTCCGCGACCTGATCCTCGGCCTCGAGCCGGCCGATTACGACGTGGCCACCGACGCCACGCCCGATCAGGTGATGGGCCTGTTCCGGCGGAATGTCCCCGTCGGCGCCAGCTTCGGCGTGGTCCGGGTGCTCGGCCCGGCCGGGGTGGGGGACGTCGAGGTCGCCACCTTCCGGAGCGACGGCGCCTACCTCGACGGCCGACGCCCCGAGTCGGTCCACTTCGGCGACGCCCGCCACGACGCCGAGCGCCGCGACTTCACGATCAACGGGATGTTCCTCGACCCCCTCGACGGCCAGGTCCTCGACCTCGTCGGCGGCCGGGCCGACCTCGACGCCCGGGTCCTCCGCGCCATCGGCGAGCCCGAGGCCCGGTTCGCCGAGGACAAGCTCCGGCTCCTCCGCGCGGTCCGGTTCGCCGCCCGGTTCGGCCTCGCGATCGAGGGGCGGACCCACGCCGCGCTGGTCGCGATGGCCGGGATGGTCCGCGTGGTCGCCGCCGAGCGGATCGCGCAGGAACTCCGGAAGATGCTGGTCCACCCGTCGCGGTCGAAGGCGATGGACCTGGCCTTCGAAGCCGGCCTGCTCGCCGCGATCATGCCGCCGGTCGCCCGGATGAAGGGGCTGTTCCAGGGCAAGCCGATCCAGCCCGGGGGCGACCTCTGGGACCACACCCGGCTCGTCCTCGACCTGCTCCCGCCCGACCCGAGCTTCCCGCTCGCCCTCGCCGCGTTGCTGCACGACGTCGGCAAGCCCGACACCAAGGCGCTCCAGAACGGCAAGACCACCTTCCACAACCACGAGCAGGTGGGCCGGGGGATCGCCGACCGGATCGGCCGCGACCTCAAGCTGGCCAACGCCGAGCGCGACCGCGTGACCTGGCTGGTCGAGTACCACCAGTACCTCGGCGAGGCGATGAAGCTCCGCGAGGCCAAGCTCAAGCGAATCCTGGCCGAGCCGGGGATCGACGACCTGCTCGCCCTCCACCGCGCCGACGCCCTGGCCACGACCGGCGACGCCGCCCACGTCGACTATTGCAAGGCCTACCTCCGCGAGGAGCCCGCGGGCCCGATCAGCCCGCCCCCGCTGGTGAACGGGCACGACCTCGCCCGCCACGGGCTCCGGCCCGGCTCCCGCTTCAAAGGCCTGCTCGACCTGGTCTACGAGGCCCAGCTCGAGCGGGCCGTCCACAGCAAGAAGGACGCCCTCGACTGGCTCGACCGCCACCTCGCCGCCGAGGGTCAGACGGACCAGCGTTGAACGCCGTCGGCGTGGGCGACCTCGACCCGCGGCCGGGGCTCGCCCGCGACGAGGCGGAAGGTCAAAGGGAGGACTTCGCTGGCGAGGATCGCCGGCCCGTCGACCGTCGACGTCCCGACGAGGACCAACGCCCCCCCGGCCAGCCGGTACAGCTCCAGCGCCCAGGGGAGGCGGTCGACCAGCAGCAGCTCGCGGACGCCCACACCGGCGTAGAAGGCCAGCTTCTCGCGCGACCGGTCGTACCGGCTGACGATCTCCACGGCGAAGTCGGGGCCGCCGACCCAGTGGGTGCCGCGGTTGCGGGCCGACGTGCCGGCGAGGAAGATGGCGACGTCGGGCTCGCGGTAGTTGTGCTCCCATCGCTCGTCGCGGTCGCTGACGTTCACGCCGGGGCGGACGAGCCCGAGGCCGGTGAGGGTGACCGTCGCCATGAAGGCGAACTGGAAATTTCCGACGAGATCCTGATGCTCGTCGTTGGGCAGTGGGGACACGACGTAGACTCCGTCCCAGACCTCGTCGAACCGGTCGGCACCGCTGACCTCCCGCCGTCCGATCAGCTCGCGGACTTCGAACGGATCAAGCACGATCATGCTCATGGGATGGTCCCCTCCGGGGGTCGAGGCGTCACTTCGCCGGGCGGTCGGGCGGGATGATGCTGGGCAGCTCGAGCCGGCCGCCGCCGGGGCCTTTGAGCATCTGGTGCTTGGCCTGGGTCACCTGCGAGAGGCCGTGGATCTTGATGAACCCCTGGGCGGCGGAGGAGTCGTACTGGTCGCCTTCTTCGTAGGTGGCCAGCTCGTGGCGGTAGAGGCTGTGCTCGCTCTTGCGACCGGTGACGGCGGCGTGGCCCTTGTAGAGCCTGATCCGCGCGACGCCGGAGACGTACTGCTGGTTGGAGACGACGAAGGCCATCAGGTCTTGATGGAGGGCGCCGAACCAGAGGCCGTTGTAGATCAGGTCGGAGTAGGCCTGGCTGACGGCGGTCTTGAAGCGGAGGGCTTCCTTGGAGAGGGTCAGGAATTCGACCTCGCGGTGGGCCTCGTGGAGCACCAGCGCCGCGGGCGCCTCGTAGATCTCGCGGGACTTGATGCCGACGAGGCGGTTCTCGATGTGGTCGACCCGGCCGACGCCGTGGCGGCCGGCGATGGTGTTCAGTTCGGCGATCAGCTCGGCGCCGTCGAGCCTCCGGCCGTTGAGGGCGACGGGACGGCCCCGGTCGAACTCGATCTCGACCTCCTCGGGCTCGTCCGGGGCGTCGCGGGGGTCGACGGTCCACTGGAAGGTCTCGGGCGGCGGCTCGACCCAGGGGTCTTCGAGGATGCCCGCCTCGATCGAGCGGCCCCAGAGGTTCTGGTCGGTCGAGAAGATCGACTTCTTGGTCGCCTCGACCTCGATGCCGTGATCGGCGGCGTACTGCAATTCCTGGGTCCGGGTCCACTTCCACTCGCGGACCGGGGCGATGATCTTGAGGTGCGGGGCGAGGGTCTGGAACGTCACGTCGAAGCGGACCTGGTCGTTCCCCTTGCCCGTGCAGCCGTGCGCCACGGCCACCGCGCCGTGCTCCTTGGCCACGCGGACCATGAGCTGCGCGATCAGGGGCCGGCCCAGCGCGGTGGCCAGCGGGTACTTACCCTCGTAGAGGGCGCCGGCCATGAGCGAGGGGTAGGCGAAGAAGTCGACGAAGAGGTTGCGGACGTCCTCGGCGATCGCCTCGACGGCGCCGGTGCGGAGGGCCTTGGCGCGGATCGCGTGGATGTCCTGGCCCTGGCCGAGGTCGCAGGTATAGGCGATCACGTCGAGATCATAGGTCTCGTCGATCCACTTGACGGCGACCGACGTGTCGAGCCCGCCGCTGTAAGCCAGCACCACCTTGTCGCGTGCCACTCTGGATGCCTCCCGAGCCGTCGGCGATCGGCCGAAAAAGAAGGAGAATCGAAGATCGGTCGGCGGTCCGAGGCCGACGGCTATTCCGCCGGCAGGTCGAAGGTCTTGCGGAGGTATTCGAGGGCCTCCTGGCCGCGGTCGTGGTCGGTGGCGACGTTGATCCGGACCTCGCTGGTGTTGATCAGGGCGATGTTGATCCCGCCCTCGGCCAGGGCGGCGAACATCCGGGCGGCGACGCCGGTATGGGTCCTCATGCCGACGCCGAGGACGGAGAGCTTGGCGATGGCCGGCTCGACGGAGACCCCGCCCAGGCCGACGTCGGCCGCGGCCTTCGCGGCCCGCTGGGTCTCGTGGCGGGGGACGGTGAACGAGACGTGGGTGTTGCCCGCCGTGCTGATATTCTGGACGATCATGTCGACGAAGACGTCGACCTCGGCGATCTTGCGGAAGACGGCCGCCGCGTAGCCCGGCCGGTCGGGGACCTCGTGGAGGGTGACCCGCGCCTGCCCCTCGTCGAGCTCGACGCCGGAGATGACCAGGTCTTCCATCCCCGGGGGCGGGGCGGTCGTCGGCGAGCCGTTGGTCGTGGCCGGCTTGCGCCGTGAGGCCCGGGTGGCCGACCAGTCGGACGACCGCGGGGCGATCGAGGGGGCGTCCTCGACCGGCCGGTCGAGCCGGAACGCCCGGTGCACGACCTGCAAGGCGAGGGCGGCCGAGGGGCGGTCGACGAGCACGCTGATCTTGATCTCGCTGGTCGTGATCATCTGGATGTTGACGCCGGCCTCGGAGAGGGCGTCGAACATCTCGCGGGCCACGCCGGTGTGGGTCCGCATCCCCAGGCCGACGACGGAGACCTTGGCGACGGCGGCGTCGTGCGAGACGCCATGCGCCCCGACGGCCCGGCTCGCCTCCTCGGCGACGACGAGGGTCTGCTCCAGGTCGTCCGAGGCGACGGTGAAGCTGACCTCGGTGACGCCGGCGGTCGCGACGTTCTGGACGATCATGTCGACGACGATGTTGGCCGAGGCGATCGCGCCGAAGATCCGCCGGACCACGCCCGGGCGGTCGGGGACGCCCCGGACCGTGATCCGGGCCTCGTCGCGGGCCAGGGCCGCGCCGGTGACCCGGACGCCGAGGCGGCGGGCGTCCCCCTCGGCGATGATCCAGGAGCCCTCGGCGGGGCTCGACGCGCCGCGGACGTGGATCGGCACGCCGTACTTCTTGGCGAACTCGATCGACCGCGAGTGCATCACCCCCGCCCCCAGGCTGGCCAGCTCGAGCATCTCGTCGAAGCTGATCCGGTCGATCTTGCGGGCCTCGGGCACGACCCGGGGGTCGGTGGTGTACACGCCGTCGACGTCGGTGTAGATCTCGCAGGCGTCGGCCCCGAGCACCGCCGCCAGGGCCACGGCGGTGGTGTCCGACCCGCCCCGGCCCAGGGTGGTGATGTTGTAGTCCTCGTCGACCCCCTGGAAGCCGGCGACGATGACGATCTTGCCCTCGTCGAGGGCTTGGCGGATGCGTTCGGTCGAGATGTTGCGAATCCGGGCCTTGGTGTGGAAGCTGTCGGTGACGATGCCGATCTGGGCGCCGGTGAAGCTGATCGCGGGGACGCCGAGGGCGTGGATAGCCATGGCCATCAGGGCGACGCTGACCTGCTCGCCGGTCGAGAGCAGCATGTCCATCTCGCGGGCCGGAGGCCGCTGGTGGATCTCCTTGGCCAGCCCGATCAGCTCGTCGGTCGTGTGCCCCCGCGCCGAGACGACGACGAGGACCTTCTCGCCCCGCTCGTGCGCGGCGATCGCGCGGCGGGCGGCGGCCAGGATCTTCGTCGAATCGGCGACGCTGGTGCCGCCGAACTTCTGCACCAAAAGGGCCACGGTCTTCGCTCCGATCGATCGTGCGGGCGGGGGATCGACCGCCGAGGGGGCTTGCGGGCGGTCCCCCCGTCTCCCCCTCCTCGGACGGAACTCGGTCATCTTGTTCGGGATCTCAAGATTGCAGATTTGCGATTGCAGGGCATTTCCGGGCTTCGCTTTGCAATCGGGGATCCGGGATCTGGAATGGCGAATTTCTCCGGCGCGCCACGTATTAGACATTCAGGAACATCGCCATCAGTTCATGGCCGCGCTCCAGGGCCGGGCCGGCGGCCTCCAGCGCCGAGGGCTCGTCGTAGGGGAAGCCGGAGCCGGCGAGGCCGACGCCGGCCATCGCCCAGGGGACCCAGGCGCGGTCGTGGGCCCTGGTCCGGACCAGGGTGGCGTGATCGGGCGAGACGAGGATTCGCCCGCCGTGGCCCTCGATCGCGCGGCGGAGGGGGCCGACGATCTCGCGGTCGATCCGTTCGAGGGCCTCGACCTTGGCGTCGGCCCGGCCCTCGTGGCTGGCCTCGTCGGGGGCCTCGACGTGGACGCAGACGATGTCGTGATCGGTGAGGGCGGCGACGCCGGCCCGGCCCTTGGCCGCGTAGTCGGTGTCGAGGTAGCCCGTCGCGCCCGCGACGTCGACGCGGTCCCAGCCGGCGAGCAGGCCGACGCCCCGGACCAGGTCGACCGCCGAGAGGATCGCCCCCTTGAGCCCGTGGACCACCTGGAACTTGGGCAGCCGGGGCGCCTGGCCCTGGCCCCAGAGCCAGACCGCGTTGGCCGGGGCCTCCCCCCGCGCCGCGCGGTCGCGGTTGACCGGGTGGTCGCGGACGACCTCGGCGCCGTCGACGATCAGCCTCCGGAGCAGGTCCGACCCGGTCCCGCGCGGGAGGAAGTCGGCGGCCGGCCGGCCGGGCTGGTCGTGGGGGGGCGTGGTCGAGGTGTCGGCGGCGAACGGGGCGGGGCGGCCGGCCCCCCGATAGATCATCAGATTCCGATAGCTGACGCCGGGGAAGAACTCGATCTCGGGGCGGCCGAGCCGCTCCTGGAGGGCGGCGATCAGCTCGCGGGCCTCCTCCGTGGTGATGTGGCCGGCGGTGAAGTCGCTCAAGTTCCCGTCGCGGATCGTCATCAGGTTGCACCGGACGGCCCAGTCCTCGGGGCCGAGGGGGACGCCGGCGGCGGCGGCCTCGAGCGGGGCCCGGCCGGTGAAGACTTCTTCGGGGTCGTAGCCGAACAGGCTGAGCGTGGCGACGTCGCTGCCGGGGAGGAAGCGGCCCGGGACGTTCCGCGACCGCCCGAGCACCCCGTCGCGGGCGATCGCGTCCATCTCCGGCGTCCGGGCGGCCTGGAGCGGGGTCCTGCCGCCGAGTTCCGCCAGCGGCTCGTCGGCCGCGCCGTCGGGGATCACGATCGCGAATTTGTGCGGCATGGCGGGCAAACCCTGGCCTTCAGCGTCTACGATCGCGGGGGGCGAGCGGACCCCATCTTAACAACAGTTCGGGCCGGGTTTAAGGGGGCTCGCCTCGATCCGCCGACTCGCCCGACGGGGTGTGACCGGGGATTCCGGTGGTGCCACATGGCTTCCCCCCACCCTAACCCTCCCCCACAAGGGGGGAGGGGACCATGCGAGGAGGATGCCTCTCGTGATCGAGCCGCCGTCGACGGACTCCCTCCCCCCTTGTGGGGAAGGGCCGGGGTGGGGGGGCGAGACCGTGGCACCACCAGAATCTTCGGGGACACCCGCCCGACGGCGTCGGCCGCCGCTCACTCCTCGACGCCGAGGCAGACCGAGGACGGGTGGACGACGTCGAGGCGGTCGATCTCGCCGAGGGCGGCCTTCAAATCGGCCTCGACGGCGAGGTGGCTCATCATCACGAGCCGGACCGGGGCGTCGGCCGCGGGTTCGCCGCCGGGGTCGTGCTGGATCAGGCTGGCGATGCTGATCCGGTGGTCGCCCAGGACCCGCGCGATCGCGGCGATCACGCCCGGTCGGTCGGCGATCGTGAACCGGAGGTAGTACCGGCTCCGGACCTGGTCGGCCGTGACGAGCCGGGGGCCTTCGCCGGGGCCGGACCAGAGGTTGAGGGCCCGGAACGTCAGCGCGGCGCGGCCGACGATCACGTCGATCAGGTCGCCGACGACGGCCGAGGCGGTGGGCATGGCCCCGGCACCCCGGCCGTAGAACAGGGTGTCGCCGACGGCGTCGCCGACGACCCGGACGGCGTTATAGGGCCCGTCGACGTCGGCCAGGGGGGTCCCCCGCCGGACCAGCGTGGGCGCGACCCGGAGTTCGAGGCCGGCGTCGGACAGCTTGGCCAGGGCGAGGAGCTTCACGACATAGCCCAGCTCGGCGGCGTAGGCGAGGTCGGCCGGGTCGAGCCGGTCGATCCCCTCGCGGGGGATCTCGGCGGTGACGACGCCCGCGCCGAAGGCCAACTGCGCCAGGACGGCGAGCTTGTGGGCGGTGTCGGTCCCGTCGACGTCGAGCGTCGGGTCGGCCTCGGCGTAGCCCAGCTCCTGGGCCCGGGCCAGGGCCCGGTCGTAGGGCAGGCCGTCGCGGCCCATCGCGGTCAGGATGAAATTACAGGTCCCGTTGACGATCGCCGCGAGCCCCTGGACCTGGTTCGCTGCCAGGCCGACCGCGAGCGCCTGGACGATGGGGATGCCGCCGCCGACCGCCGCCTCGAAGGCGATCGCCCGGCCGTACTTGCGGGCCTGGGCCACGACCTCCGCGCCGTGCTCGGCCAGGAGCGCCTTGTTGGCCGTGACCACGTCCTTGCCCGCCGCGAGGGCGTCGAGGATGTAGCCGAGGGCCGGCCGGATTCCTCCCATCACCTCGACGACGATCGCGACCTCGGGGTCGTCGAGCAGCCGGCGGGCGTCGGCCACGATCCGGCCTTTCGGCAAGGGGCAATCCCGCGGGCGGCCCGGGTCGCGGACGACGGCCCACTTCACCTCGACCCGCCGCCCCGACCGCCGGCCGATCCGGGGCCCCTGCTCCGCCAGCAGCCGCGCGACGCCCGAACCGACCGTCCCCAGCCCCAGCAGCCCCACCGCCACGCTTTCCATCCCACCCCCTCGATTCGCCCCGTCGCGATCTCCCGGCCGTCGACGTCGATCAGGCCGGGGAGGACGCGAGCCGGCGGAAGACCTCGGCCATCCCCCGCTTGTCGAGCCGGCCCTCGGCCACGGCCATCGTGGCATCATAGAGGAGCGGCGAAGGATCGGCCATCATCACTCCATTCATCCTCAGGAAGGCCAGCGCGGTTACGAGCCCGGTGCGTTTGTTCGCGTCGATGAAGGCGTGGTTCATGACCAGGTGGAAGAGGTAAGCCGCCGCCATGTGGAAGAGATCGTCGTGGAGGAAGTCGCCGCCGAACGTGGCCATCGGCTGCATCACCGCCGATTCGAGGAGGTTATGGTCGCGGATGCCCGCGAGGCCGCCGTCCTTGGCCCGTTGCTCGGCCTGGATCATGATCACGTCCGCGACGCGGAGGAATTTCGGGTTCACTCGGCCAGTCTCGCGAGCGTCTCGGAGTGGATCTCCATCATCTCCCGGGCGGAACGGCGGACCTCCTCGCTGGAGGCGAAGCGGATCGCGCGGATGTGGAGGCCGTCGGCGTCCGCGGTCACGACCACCGGCGTCGCCTCGTCGATGCCGAGTCCTTCCAAGGTCGAGCGATCGAGGATCAGCCCGAGCTTATCGCCGACCACCGTGAACGTCGTCGTCATCGCCTCGCCTCCGTGAGTCCAGGGCTCATCGAGGGGACCATACCCCATCGCGTCGCGGCTGCCAATTCTTCGTGGACAGATTTCGAGGCTCAGAGGATCGCGAGCGACCCGCGTGTGACGCCGTACTTGCCGGTGGCCTTGAGGTCGCGCCAGAGGTTCTTGGGGTCGCGACGCCCGGCGATGGCCTCGGCGTAGAGGGCGAGGGTCCGGACGACGGCGGCGGGGGCGTCGTCGAGGAACTCGACGCGGAGGTAGCGGACGCCGCGGGCGAGGAGGCGGGGCAGGTACTCGGCGGCGGTCTGGGGCACGGCGTTGAAGAGGGTGTTGCGGCAGCCGACGTCGGCCTTGAGCGGGTGCTCCATGCCCACGCGGTCGCGGAGCTTCACGTCGTGGCGGTCGCAGGGCCGGCCGCAATTGGTCTTGTCCGTGCCCGGCGAGAGGACGTGGCAGAAGACGCAATGCTCCATGTGAAACATGGGAATCTGCTGATGAATCACGACCTCCAGCCAGGACGGCGGGACGGCCCGGAGCAGGTCGTCGAGCTGGTCGAAGCTCAGGTCGTACGAGGCGGCGACCCGGAGCGCGCCGCGGCCCCGGAAGTAGGCGACGGACAGCTCGTTGGCGGCGTTCATCGAGAAGTCGGCCACGAACGGGATGTCGTGGTCGACGCAGTGATCGAGGCCGCCGGCGTTGCGGACGAGCAGGCCGTCGGCCCCCTGCTTGCCGAGGTATCGGTAGATGTTGGCCTCGCCCGGCTTCTGGATTCGGGGGGTGGCCAGGAAGAGGGTCGCCCCCTCGGACCGTCGCGCCGCGGCGACGGCCTCCCCATATTGGCGGATGTCGGCGAAGTCGGCGTAGAGCGTGGCGACCCCGGCGGCGACGGCCGCCTCGACCTGGGCGACGGTCCGGCAGAGGGCCGAGAGCGCGGGCGGGGCCGGGTCGGGGCCAAGCTCGGCGGTCGGCGGCCGGAGCGCGGGGAGGACGGGCCCGGCGGCGATCGAGCGGACCGGGCCGATCGGGGCGGAGTCGAGGCGGGCGACGAGGTCGCGGCGGAGGGCGTTGACGACGCTCCGGGGGACGAGCGGCCCGCCCTCGATCTCGGCCCGGAATCCGGCAAGCTCGTAGATCGTCCCGCCCAGGCGGTCGACCTGGTCGCGGAGGGCGTCGGCGGTGGCGGGCTGATTGGACGCGACGGCGAGCGGGTCGTCGGCCTCGACGGCGGCGACCGCCCCGCTGGCGGCGCGGGCCTCGAGCCGGAGCGGCTCGCCGACGACGGCGCGGAGGGCGACGTCGAGGGCCACCTTGCGGCGAGGGGCGCCTTCGAAGGTCTGGCGGAGGCGGCGGGTCAGCTCGGGGTCGTCGGTCTTCCAGACCCTCTGGCCGGCCTGGACCCGGCGGGCGTCGAGGTCGCGGCGGCCGAAGCCGATCTCGGCGGGGCCGGCGGAGAGCCCTTCGGGGCCGGCGGGCGTCGCCGCGACCCGGCCGGTCCGCGAGGCCACGCGGGCCACGTCGTAGACCCGACCCCCCTGCTCCGGGACGCCGGCAAGCTCGTCGCCGTCGAGGACCAGGCCGTCGCCCGGCTTGACGGGGGCGGCCAGGTCGAGGCGAATCCGGCCGTCGACGACCGCCTTGACCTCGCCGACGAACACCCCGCGCTTCTTGGCGTGGTCGCCCCGGACGAGGACCTTGTGGTTGTCGCCGTCGAGGAAGCCGTGGCTGAACCCCCGCGAGAACGACAGCTCCATCTCGCGGACGGCATCGGGGCCGATGGCGTCGGGCCGGCCGGCGACGGCGGCGTCGATCGCCCGGCGGTAATGACGGGTGATGTTGGCCACGTATTCGGGCGTCTTGAGCCGACCCTCGATCTTGAGGCTGGCGACGCCCAGCTCGACGAGCCGGGGGACGAGGTCGTAGGCCGCGAGGTCCTGCGGGCTCAGGAGATACTTGAGGTTGCCGAGGTCGCGGACCTCGCCGTCGCTGACCACCTCGTAGGGGAGCCGGCAGGCCTGGGCGCACTCGCCCCGATTGGCCGACCGGCCGCCGAGGGCCTCGCTGGTCAGGCACTGGCCGGAATAGGCCACGCAGAGGGCGCCGTGGACGAAGACCTCGACGGGGAGCGCGGCGGTCTCGCGGATCTTGGCGATCTCGGCCAGGGAAAGCTCGCGGGCCAGGATCACCCGCGAGCAGCCCAGCTCCGCCGCCAGCCGGACGCCCTCGGCGCCGGTGACGGACATCTGGGTGGAGGCGTGGATCTCCAGGTCGGGCGTGATCGCCCGGATCAGGCGGGCGAGGCCGACGTCCTGGACGATCAGGGCGTCGACGCCGGCCTCGGCCGTCTGGCGGATCAGGGCTTCGAGGTCGGCCAGCTCGCGGGGGAAGGCCAGGGTGTTCAGCGCGACGTAACCCTTGACCCCGCGGCGGTGGAGCAGCCCCATGATCTCGTCGAGGTCGGCCGGGTCGAAGTTGGCGGCGCGGGCCCGGGCGTTGTGGCCGTGGAGGCCGAAGTAGACGGCATCGGCGCCGTTCTCGACGGCGGCGACCAGGCAGGTCCGGTCGCCGGCCGGCGCCAGCAGCTCGGGCCGGGCGAGGGCGGTGTGGGGCCGGTCGACGGTGGTCGCGGGGGCGGCGGTCGACACGGGCGGGACCTTCGGGGACGGGGCGGCGGGACCGGGGGCGAATTCGGGGCTCCGTCCATTATCGGGCCGGGGGCCGCCCGCGACAAGGCGGTTCGGCGTCGCCCCGGGGCCCGGTTTCTCGATTCGTCGCCGTTTCGACGTTGACACCCCGGGCGACTGCCGGTTTAATCACCGTCGCTCCGCACCCGTCCGCCGAGGAGGCCGGACCGGGATGCTCGCACGACGGGCCCTCAGGGAAGGAGGGGCTCGTGGCACCGGGAGCCGGTAACGCCTCGGAACGGATTCCGGATGGCTTTCCACCCCATCTCGGCCGACCCCCACGACTGACCCGCTCGAGACCAAGCCGATCCCCCCGGATCGACAACCCCGAGTCGCATCTTCGTCGTCCGTGCCATCGCCCTTGATTGACCTCGGACCGCCGGCGCCCGGAGGGCGTGCCCTCGATCAGGCTTGGCCCAGCCGCCCGATCGAGCCCGGCCCGGTCCGGATGAGTCGCCCCATTTGCCGCCGCGCCGTGATTCGCATCTTTCCGTCGATCGCCGCACCGCACCCTGGAAAGATCCGACCGACGGCCGACTACCAAGGATGAACCCACCATGCATCGGATGCACCGCCTCGCGCCGAAAGTCGGCCTGCTCGCCCTGCTGGCCGCCCTGCTCGCCCCCCGCCCCGCGTCCGCCGACCTGCTCCGGCCCAAGGATACCCGCGAGTTCCCCGACATCACGGCGTTCGCCAACGGCTACCAGTCCTACGCCTACGACCCGGCCACCCACACCGGGGTCTTCCAACTCGCCAACACGCCGTTCCTCCTGACCAGCGGCAAATCCGCCGGGGGGACCTTCGCGGAGTCCGACGTCGTCCCCACGGCCGACGGGGTCCGGGCCCAGTCCGTGACGGCGGTGCTCGACTCGGCCGGCCACCTCGTCGACAGCCCGCTCAACACGTTCCAGGTCTACGGCAAGGTCGTCGTCGACGGCACGACCTACAGCGGGCTCCTGCTCCAGGGGACGCCCACCGGCTTCGGCTCGCTGTCGCTCCGGCCGACCGTGGTCGGCGAGGACCTCTTCGACCTCAGCCTCAAGGTGACCGGCGGGTCGATGGCCGACCTCTACGGCAAGAACGCCTACATGCGGGTGACGGCCGAGGCCAACAGCTCGTTCGTCGGGGTGTTCACCGCCGACTTCGCCAGCCAGAAGGTCCTGACCAACACCCACATGGTCTCCTCGCTCCTGCCCCAGCCCGCCCCCGAGCCCGCCGCGCTCTACGTCCTGATCGCCTGCGGCGCCGGGCTGTTCTACCGCGGCCGGCGGCGGATCGCCTGCCGCGACCTCGGGGCCTGAATCGCGGCGGAAGAGCTCCCCATTCCCGATCCCGGATCTCGGATTGCAGATCGAAACCCCGAGACGATTTGCAATCTCAAATTCTGCAATCCGAGATCCCGAACCAGATCACCGAGTTCCGCGGGAGACCCGGCAGGGGCCGCCGCCGGTTCAGTCCGCCGCGAAGGTGGCCGAGAGCTTGCCCAAGGCCTCGTTCTCGATCTGGCGGACCCGCTCGCGGGTCAGGCCGAGCGACTCGCCGATCTCCTTGAGCGTCTTCGGCGGGGCGTCGTTGAGGCCGAACCGCATCCGGAGCACGGTGGCCTCGCGCTTGTCCATCTCGTCGAGCCGATGCAACACGAGCTTGAGGTTGTCGGCCTCGACCATCTCGACGTCCGGGGCCTTGATCCGCTCGTCCATGAGCATCTCGCCGAGGCTCCAGCCGTTCTCGGGCTGGTCGGTCTGGGGCACGAGGTTGTAGACCTTGATGGCCTTCTTGACGATCGCCAGCTTCTTCTTGGGGAGCTCGAGCGCCTTGGCGATCTCCTCGACCGTCGCCGGCCGGCCGAACTGGTCGGTGAGGTCGGCCGCCATCCGCCGCCACTTGCAGAGCAGCTCGACCATATAAGCCGGAATCCGGATCGGCTTGGCCGTGTTGACCAGGGCCCGCTTGATCGACTGCTTGATCCAGTAGCTGGCATACGTGCTGAACCGGGTTCCGACGTTGGGGTCGAACCCCTCGACGGCGCGGAGCAGGCCGATGTTGCCTTCCTCGATGAGGTCCTGCAAGGCCAAGCCCTTGCCGACGTAGCCGCGGGCGATGTTCACCACCAGCCGGAGGTTGGCGCGGATCATCCGATCGCGGGCCATCCGGTCCCCCTCGGCGATCCGGCGGGCGAGCATCTTCTCCTCGTCGGCGGTCAGGAGCGCCGTCTCGTTGATCTCCCGGAGGTATGTTTCCAGGGGACTCTGCACCGTGTCACGGCGCTGTCGGCGAATACGGGCCATGAAGATCCTCGTCGTCGGTCGTGCGTGAGGGGGATGGGTCCGCCCCGGGGATCGCGCCGCGACGGTCCGACCGGGGTCGACGGGGAGTCGCCCGTCGCTCGAAGGCAAGCCGTCCACTCCACGTCGGGCCGCGAAAACCACGCGATGCCGTGCGGGCCGACGACCGTCCGTGCGGCCTCCGCCGCCGATCGTCGGCCAACGCTTACGCCTCGTCCCGCCGGGAACTCGGCCCGGATCGACGGGCCCGGCCTTCCCCACCTGCGACTAACTATCGGGAGTAAAGCCAGGTAACTTAAGAAGCTTTGGAGATGTGGGAGTTATTGGGAATGTAAGGGTTTCGTGTCATAAATCGATCGTCGCGGTCGGGAAAATTGGGAAGGGATCGAGGACGGTGTAGGTAGGTTGACTTGTGAGGAAGAACAGGCCGCTGCCCCTTCAGATGAGTCAGGCAAAGCCCCAATCATGCGAAATCGGGCGGTTAGACTGGTTCATTCCAGGCACCCGCGTCCGACCGGGCTTCGGCGGGCCGGGCTCGGTGTTGGGGGAGGAGTGGGGGCGGATCGCCGCGTCTATCGGCTCCGGTCCCTTCGAAGCCTTTGCCGTTCGGACAAGAACCGCTCCAGCGCGTCCGCCGCGGCGTCGGTGACGTCGGTCCGGGAGACGTCGACCGATTCGAGGCGACTCGACCGCCTCAGGTGGTCGAGCGCGGCGTCGTTGATCCCCGTATACGCCAGTCGGAGCGAGCGTAGCTCGGGGAGTCGGGCGAGGTGGGCCAGCCCCGGGCCGCGGATACCCCGGCAATAGAACAGGTCGACGTCACGCAAGTCGGGCAATAGGGGGAGATTGCGGAGCCCTGCGTCGGTCACTCGCATGGTGCCCAGCTCGAGCGATCGGAGCCGGTCGAGCCCTTGAATGGCGCCGAGCCCGGAGTCGGTGACCTGGCTGCACGAGAGGGAGAGCTTACGGACGTTCGGCAGGCTCGCGATCGCCCACCGGACCCGGGCGAGCTTGGCGTCGGTGATCCACTCGTTGTCGAGCCGGACCCAATAGGCCGAGGAGGGCGACCGGGGCCGGTCCCGCGCATACTCCAGGGACCCGCCGACGCCCTCGATCGCGGCGACGGCCCGATCTAGCGTCGAGGCGCGGCGGAGTTCGGCCAGGCCGGCGAGGGCGGCGGCAAAGGCCACGATCGTCAGGCCCAGGCGTCGCAAGGTCAGCCGGGGCCAGGCCCGGCCGCGTGGGCACCACAGCCACCAGATCGGCGGGATCGTGAAGGGGAGCATCACGACCCAGTACGGCACGGCGAATCGGCAGACCGAGTGGCTCGTGCCCCGGCCCGGCCGGCCCCAGGCCCATTCGCCCCGCACCCAGCGGAATGTCTTGAGGGTTCCCACCTCGGGTTGATCGGGGAAGAGGAAGGTCGAGTCCGGCATCCGATCCCGCCAGAACCGTGATTGGTTCAGGGACCCCTGCCGGAATTGCAAAGTCCCCGGGGTGAAACCCGGGGTGACAGTCCGGTGCCAGAACCAGGCGATCAGGCCCGAGGCGCTTCTGAGTGCGATCCCCTCTTCGTCGAGGGTGAGTTTCCCGGCCGCGAGTTCGGGGATTGTGGAGGTCCGCTCGTACCCGAAATGCTCCCTGACCCAATGGCTCCGGCACCCGAGGACGCCGAGCGCGAGGACCGCGGCGAACGAAGCCCCGGCCCCGGCGGCACCGAGTCGGCGCGGCCACGCCCGACCGCCCGCCGCCTGGATAGTATTCAGCTCGATCACGGGCCGTCGCGGTCGCTCGTTCATCGTGGGCTCCAGGCCGTTGAGGCATCGCCCGAGTCGACGCGGCAACAGGCATGCCGGCCGAAGGGCGGCGAGTTCAGGATCGCCCGCCGCCGGGCCGTCCGATCGTCAGCGCAACCAAGTTCGTGGGGATCGGCGCCATGATCGGGGCCGCCGGGCGGGCGGGTTCGAGGCGGGGGGCCGGCGGGATGGGCGGGGCGGCCTCGGGCCGCTCGGCCGGGAAAAACGAAGCCAACGAGCCCCGGTGCGTGGCGGTCGGGGGGCTCGGCCGGGCCTGCTTCGTGGCGGCCTCCTCGACGGCCTTGAGCTCGCGGAGCGCGCGGAAGAAGCCGCGCTCGGCCGCCGCCTCGTACTTGCGGGCGAGGGTCGACTCGGGCGACGGGTCGAACAGCGCGCGGGCCGGTGCCGAGGCGCGGTTGGCGGCGATCGCGTCGAGGTCGAGCGTCGCGCGATGGTCGAGGAGCCCGGCGACCTCGGCGTCGATCATCTCGCCGATCGCGACGGCGGCCCGGCGCCGGCCCGCGTCGTCGCGCGACCCGTCGCCGAGGGGGATCGAGGGGCCTTCGAACGGCGAGGTCCCCAAGTCGTCGGCCCGGAGCCCGGTCAGGCCGTCGGCGAGCCGGCGATGGGCGGCGGTCCACCTCGGCCCGCCGGGCCCGCGGCCCAGGTCTTGCTTGAGGGCCGACCAGAGCGCGACCATCCGGTCAACCCCCTCGGGCATCCGCCGGAGCTTGCGGACGGCGGCGGCCGGGTCGTCGTCGAGGCCGTCGACGAGCCGGTCGACCTGGTCGAGCCGGGCCTCGTCGAAGTCGTCGACCGCCCGTCGCATCCGCTCGGAGGTCGCGGCCGACTCGTGGAGCACGCACCGTTCGAGCCGGACCGAGAGCAAAGCGGCCCGGCCGACCAGGGCGCGGCCGACCTCGCCGGTCGGGCCGAGTTCGGCCTCGAACGACCGCATCCGATCGGCGACCCGCCCGGCGTCCTCCGCCGGGATGACCACGCCCGACCCGGTCAGGCCATGCTTGAGGGCGTTCCCCCGCGAGGCGGCCTTCCCCTCCTCCGTCCGTGGCCCGGTCGACCTCGAGGCATTGGCGCGATTGGCGGCGAGGCGGGCCGGCGAGCAGTTCATGGGGGTCGTCCAGAGGAGCCCCGCGCCAGGCCGCCCCGGCGAAGTCGATCGAGATCCGGCGAGGGCGTCGGCTCCGACCCTAACTATCGCGATTCCGGCCCCCGGCTTAGCACAGTGTTCGGGCCGTCGACGACATTCGCCGTTATCATTTCTTGTCGGGTGGATGAAATCCACCACGGTTCGGGCCACGCCGGGGGATCGGTGGATTTCAATCACCCCTCGCGAAGGGAGGTCCGGCCGGATCAACCGGGGGGCGTGGCGGGAGCGGTCCCGGTGTCGGGGGGTTTGGCGGGGAGGCCGGCGCGGGCGGTGGCGACGAGGTCGTCGACGTCGGGATAGATCCCGAAGCGGTCGACGACGTCGCGGAGGATGTCGAGGCGGTACTTCTGCGCCGCCTCGCTGCTGGCGAGCTGGTCGGGGAGGTTGGCCCGGGCGAGGAGGTCGGCGACCCGGCTGCGGCGGACGCGCAGCACTTGCTCGATCTCGTCGGCGCGGCTGCGGGCGAGGAGGAGCCAGCCGCGGTCCTCGCGGCTGTCCTTGGTGAGCTGGTGTTGCATCTTCCGCCAGAGGTCGTGGGCGTCGCCGTCGTGGTGGATCTTCCGGGCGGCGGCGGCCTCCTCGAAGGTGTGCTGGAAGAGGGCCTCGGCCTCGTTCTTGGGCCTGCTGAAGGCGGCGAGGTTGGGCTTTTCGAGGATCTCGGCGCGGCGGGAGGTCTCGCGGAGGTCGATCCGGTCGCGCCAGGCCTCGGTCTCCGCCTTGAACAGGTGGCGGGGGAAGCGGCGATCGAGGGGGTCGATGTAGTCTTCGCGGGCCCTGATCCAGTCGAGCGGGTCGGCCGACGCCATCAGGTTCGCGGCGTGGCGATGGAGGTAGCCCTCGCCCGCCGGCCAGACCAGGTAGGCGATCACCCCGGCGATGGCCGCGAGGGCGGCGACGAGCCCGGCGACCTCCAGCCGGCCTCGGGCGGCTCGCGCCCGCTTGCCGGACTTCTTCCGCGCGGGGCGCGGGCCGGCGAGCGAGGGGTCGAGGATCTCCGCGCGGGTCGGCATCGAGGCGGCGGTCCCGGCCGCGGCCCAGACCATGGGGATGGGCTCCTTGCGCGCGTCGCGGTCGCGGAGGTCGCGGAGGACCAGGCCGACGGCCGCGGCATCCCAGGGGCGGTCGGTCGGGGCCTTGGCCATGAGGTTGACGACGAGGTCGTCGAGCGCCTTGGGGATCTCCTCGACCCGGGCGCCGGGGCGGGGGGCGGCCTCGTTGATGTGGGCGTGCATCAGGACGATGGCCGTGGCGCCGGTGAAGGGGGCCGCGCCGACGAGCATCTGGTAGAAGACCGCGCCGAGGGCGTACAGGTCGGTCTTGTGGCTGATCTCGGGCGTCCCGCGGATCTGCTCGGGGGCCATGTACGCGGCCGTGCCGAGGGTCCGGCCGGTCCCGGTGAGCGCGGTGGCGTCGAGGTCCTTGGCGATCCCGAAGTCGGTCAGCTTGAGCTGGCCCTGCTCGGTGAGCATCAGGTTGGAAGGCTTGAGGTCGCGGTGGACCACACCATGCTCATGAGCATACTGGAGCGCGTCGCAGAGCTGGATGCCGAGCCCCACCACCTCGCGCCAGGGGAGCGTCTCGCGTTGCGCGAGCACCCTGTCCAGCGTCGGGCCCGAGACGTACTCCATCGCGTAGTAGTACGTCCCGCCCGACTTGCCCCGGGCGAGGTAGCGGACGATGTTGGGATGCTTGAACTGCTCGAGGATCGTCGCCTCGCGGAGGAACCGCTCGAACGCCTTGCCCTTGCCCATCTGCTCGGCCGCGATGATCTTGATCGCCGCCTGGCGGTTGTTCCCCTCGCGGACCCCCCGATACACGACGCCCATCGCGCCCGACCCCAATTCCGCCTCGATCCGGAACGAGCCGAGCTTCTGGCCGATCATGGCGAGGGGCACCTTGCTGAGCTGGGAGGCCGGCTTAGATCGAAAATGGCTGATCCGAGAGGGGTCATGGCCGATCATCGGGGAGGCGGGCGATGCCATCCGCGGGGTGTTGATCGGCCATTCTTCCGGGGGACCACGCGGCTGGCCGGAGGCGACCCTGTGATGGCAAAGATCGGCGATTTGCTCAGACAAGGCCGGTGGGCCTCGCTACGCCGGTCTCTCACGACAGATTCCGGATAGCTCAGCACAGGGACGTCGCCTTCCTGAACATCACCGGCGATGCGACCCCCCACCCTAAACCTCCCCCGCAAGGGGGGAGGAGACCGGAATCGCTCCCTCCCCCCTTGCGGGGGAGGGCCGGGGTCGGGGGTAGGCCAGGAACGAGGAAAACCGGGGCGACTTGGGTGGCGATGGGTGATCGACCGTCGGGCTTCAGGATCGGGGCATCGAGCAGGACAGGCCGCCGGAGGCGGGCAGGTAACTATTCATGACGTAGTCCATGACCATCCGGTCGGAGTTGAACCGCCAGCCGAGCGAGCGCAGGGCGGACTTCTGGCGGGCGATCCAGCCCCGGGGGAGGCCGGAGGCGTCCCTCTGATAATACAGGGGGACGACCTCGCCGGTCAGCGTCTCGATCAGCGCGGTGTGGTCGCGTTCGTCCTGGATGGAGGGGACGGAGTGGCCCTGGCCGTGGCCGATGGCGAAGCCGTTGGTCCCATCATAAGCCTCGGCCCACCAGCCGTCGAGGATCGAGAAATTCAGGCCGCCGTTGAGCAGGACCTTCTCGCCCGAGGTCCCGCTGGCCTCCTGGGGGCGGCGGGGGTTGTTCAGCCAGACGTCGACCCCCTGGACCAGGTGGCGGGCGACGTTCATGTCGTAGTCCTCGACGAAGACGATCCGGTGCTCGAGCCGGGCGTCGCGGGTGAGCTTGACGATCCCCTGGATCAGCTCCTTGCCGAAGCGGTCCTCGGGGTGGGCCTTGCCGGCGTAGATGAACTGGATCGGCCGATCGGCGCCGTTGACGAGGTCGACGAGCCGCTCGACGTCGCGGAGCACGAGCCCGGCCCGCTTGTAGGTGGCGAACCGGCGGGCGAAGCCGATCGTGAGCGCCTCGACTTCGAGGGCGGCGGCGGCCTTCTTCAAGGCCGCCTCCCCCTCGCCCCGGCGCCGGGCCTGGGCGACGAGGCGACGGCGGACGAAGTCGATCAGGCCGGACTTGAGGACCTGCTGGGTCTCCCAGAGTTCGGCGTCGTCGACGTGGTCGATCCCGGCCCAGGTCGCCGGCCGGCTCATGGTCTTGAGCCATTCGGGGCCGAGGTGGCGGTCGAAGAGCTGGTGCATCTGGGGGGCGACCCAGCTCCGGACGTGGACGCCGTTGGTGATGTGGCCGATCGGCACCTCCTCCTCGGGCCGGTTCGGGTAGAGCGGCTGCCACATCTGCCGCGAGACCTGGCCGTGCAGGGCGCTGACGCCGTTGGCGTGGCGGTCGAGCTTCAGGGCCAGGACGGTCATGCAGTACGGCTCGTTGGGGTCGCCGGGGTAGACCCGGCCGAGCCCGAGGAAGTCGTCGTAGGAGAGGTGGAGCGACTCGCGGACCTTGCCCAGGTGCTCCTCCACCAGCGCCGCGGGGAAGCGGTCGTGGCCGGCGGCGACCGGGGTGTGGGTGGTGAAGACCGTCATCTTGGCCACCGTCCGCGCGGCCTCGCCGAACGGCATCCCCTCGGACTCCATCAGGTTGCGGATCATCTCCAGGCCGGCGAAGGCGCTGTGGCCCTCGTTGAGGTGCAAGACCGCCGGGTGAATCCCCAGCGCCCCGATCGCCCGGACGCCGCCCACGCCCAGGAGCAGCTCCTGGCGAATCCGGACCCGGGCGTCGCCGCCGTAGAGCCGCGAGGTCAGGGCGCGGTCGCTCTCGGAGTTCTCCGGGACCTTCGAGTCGAGCAGGAACAGCGAGATCCGCCCGACCTGCGCCTTCCAGACCTTCGCGTGGAGGACGCCGGCGTTGGTGTCGATGGCGATCGTGATCGGCTTGCCGTCGGCCCCCTTGGCCGGCTCGATCGGCAGGAGGTCGGGGTCGTTGTCGAGGTACGACTCCTGCTGCCAGCCCTGGGCGTCGAGCGACTGGCGGAAGTACCCCTCGGCGTAGAGCAGGCCGATCCCGACGAGCGGGACGCCCAGGTCGCTGGCGCTCTTGAGGTGGTCGCCGGCGAGGACGCCGAGGCCGCCCGAGTAGATCGGCAGGCTCTCGTGGAGCCCGAACTCGGCCGAGAAGTAGGCGACCGGGCGGGTCCTCAGGCTGCTCGCGTGCACCGAGGCCCAGGTCGAGCTATCCTTGAGGTACTCCGAGAGCCGCCGCGAGGCGTAGTCGATCCGCGAGTGCAGGACGGCGTCGGAGCCCTCCTCCAGCGCCGGCCTGGGGAGCTTGTTGAGGAACTCGACGGGGTTGTGGCCGGTGTCGTTCCAGAGCGCGGGGTCGAGCTCGCGGAAGAGGCTGATGACGTTCGGCTGCCAGGTCCACCAGAGATTCCGAGCCAGCTCCCGCAACTTGTCGACGACGTTCGCCTGACCGGCCATGCTCTGCCCCTCGGTGTCGATCTTCGGAATGCAAGACGCCCGACCGGATCGGGTCGCATCGCGCCCTTTCGCGGCTCAAGGGCGATAGTATGGCGAGTTCCCGCCGAATTGCCAGCCTTTGCCGCGCCCGAGCGTCCCCCCGAGGAGTCGCGAGCGATGATCCGAGCCGTCCTGGTCGGCTGGTCCGAGGCGGATTGGCGGGTGTACCGCCAGCCCCAGTGGATCGCCGAGGTCCGCCGATCGCCCGCGGCCTCCGCCCTGCCCCGCCGCCACTTCGACGTCGACGAGGACGCCTACGCCGCGGCCCTCGAAGCCTGGTCGACCGCCGCCGCCGGGGCCGGCGAGGCCGCCGCGGTCGGATGCCTCGTCGGCCTCGGCGCCGTCGAGATCGCCGGCCCTTGAGCGGCCGGGGGATCGGCCCGCGATTTGCTTCGAGTTCGCCCGGGGAGGTGTCGGGATGGACGAGTCGTCCACCGGGCTTCCGACCGACAGGGGGATGATCTGATGGACGCGACCAATCCCAGCCCATTCGGGGAAGCCGTGCCGGTGACGTCGGTCTCCACGTCCGACCTCGCCGCCGCCCCGCCCCCCAGCCCGGATGAACTCTATCCCGAGGGCGGTCCCAACCCCACGGGGACCATGCCGGCGGCGGAGCAACGGGCCCAGGACGGCTCGAACACCGACCCCACCGAGGGCAGCGGCGTCGAGGGCGAGCTACTCATCTGGGAAGCCCGCTACTCGATGCGGAACTTCATCGGACGGGGGCTCATCGTGGCCGTCCTCGCCGTCGGCTGGATCGTCCTGACATCGCGGACCTCGGGCCCCAACGGCGTGGGGATGTCCAAGCTCTCGATCGTCGCCGGGATCCCCCTGGCGGCGTGCTTGCTGCTCCTGGGCCTGCGGATGATCCAGGCCCGATATAGCCATTATTATAAGCTGACGACGCGCCGGCTGTTCGTGTCGACGGGGATCATCCACCGCCGCCGCGACATGATGGAATTGCTCCGCGTCAAGGATGTCTTCACCCGCCAGGTGAGCATGCTCGACCGCCTGCTCGGCCTGGGGACGGTCGTGGTCGTGTCGAACGAGAAGGACTTGCCGACCTTCTATATCGCCGGGGTGGACGACCCCAAGCGGGTCATGGACCTGATCTGGCACCACGCCCGGTCCGAACGCGACCAGCGGAGCGTGAAGGTCGACCAGGTCTGACCCGACCGCCGGCTCGATCATGATGGCCGACCCGACGCCCGACCCGTTCGATCGTGACCCACGGTCGGTCGGTCGGGGCGGGCGTCGTCGTCGCCTTGCCCGGCGGGGTTCGGCGGATTATGCTGGGTCCGCGACGAACGACCCGCAGACCCGGAGCCGATGACGCATGCCTACCGTGACGATCGATGGCGGCAAGACCTTCGAGGTCGAGTCGGGCAAGAAGCTGGTCCTGGCCATCGAGGACGCCGGGATTGACATCCTCCACAAGTGCGGCGGCAACGCCCGCTGCACGACCTGCCGGGTCCAGCTCATCTCGGGCGACGCCGGGCCGATGGGCGACGACGAGCGGGAACGGCTCGCGCGCGAGGCCTCGTTCGGCCCCGACCTCCGCCTCTCCTGCCAGATCCGGGTCGAGTCCAACCTGACGATCCGCGTCCTGATGACCGCCACCGAATCCGGCCTGCCCAACGGGTCACGCCCGCTCGACTGACCGGCGGCCCGGGGCGGCGGGCCGACACCGCCCCGGGTCTGGTCCCGGCTCAGCGCTGGGCTTCGCTGCACTTCTTGCAGCGGAACGCCCGCTTGCGGATGTTGCCGCCGCACTTCTTGCAGCGGTGGCGCTTGGTCTCGGCATGCTTCTTCTTGCGGGGTCGGAACGCCACGGGGCACCTCGTCTCGGGATGCGCGAAGGCCCCGGCGACCGGCCGAGGCCAAGGTCCGCATCGTAACTCAAGCGTCGGGCCGATGACCAGGGGATTTGCCCGATCCCCGTCGGATTCTCCCCGATCGAGGGACCGCCCGCCATGCTCGACGCCCTGGTGATCGCCCCCCACCCCGACGATGCCGAGCTGGGGATGGGGGGGACGATCGTCCGCCTGATCGCCCAGGGGTGGTCGGTCGGCATCCTCGACCTGACCAGCGGCGAGCCGACGCCCCTGGGAAGCCCCGAGATCCGGGCCCGCGAGACGGCCGCCGCCACCGAGGCCCTGGGCCTGGCCTGGCGGCGGAACCTGGGCCTGCCCAACCGGAGCCTGGAGCCGACCCTGGCGCACCGCCGCGAGCTGGCCGCCGTGTTCCGCGAGGCCCGGCCCCGGCTCCTCTTCGCCCCGTTCTGGGAGGACGCCCACCCCGACCACACCGCGGCGACCAAGCTCGTCGAGGACGCCCGATTCTGGAGCAAGCTCTCCAAGAGCGACATCCCGGGCGAGCCGTTCCACCCGGGCCGCATCCTCTACTACTTCAGCGTCCACCTCCGGATCGTCGAGCGCCCGAGCTTCGTCGTCGACATCTCCGACCAGGTCGACGCCAAGCTCGCGGCGATGCGGGCCTATCGCTCGCAACTGGTCGACAACCAGCCCGCCGGCAAGCCCGGCGTGATCGACGCGGTCGTCGACCGCAACCGGTTTTGGGGCAACACCGCCGGAGTCCGCCACGCCGAGCCCTTCGCCAGCCGCGAGCCGATCGGCCTGTCGGGGCTCGATGCCCTCCTGCTCTGACCGGAGGTGGGAAAGGCCCCCCACGCGGACCCGGCTTCCCTCGCCCTTGACCTATCCCCACAACTGCGTTGGGAGCCATTCCGGTCCCCTCCCCACTTGTGGGGGAGGGTTGGGGTGGGGGGTCGCAGCGTCGGTGGCGTCCAGGAGGCCGAAGTCCGAATGATCGGCTCCCGGGCGGCCCTCACTTCGCCGTGGCGGCGGCCACGTAGGGGCTCCTCGGATACTCCTGCTTGAGCCGTTCGAGGGTCTCGTCGGCGCGATCGGCGCGGTTCAGCTCGCGCCAGATCTGGGCGATCCGGGCGAGGGCCTTGGCGTGCTCGTCCTTCTCTTTGTTGAAGAGGAGGTCGGTGTGGAGGTAGGCGTAGAGGGCCTCCTTGCTCTTGCCGGCGGCGCGGAGGCAGTCGCCCAGGGTGTTGTGGGCGGCGGCCTGGGTCGCGGCGTCCTCGGTCGCCGCCCCCTTGATGACGGCGCGGACGGTCGACTCGGCGTCGGCGTACTTCTTGAGGGCGACGAGGTTCTCGGCCTTCGAGAGCTGGGCGTCGCGGCGCTTGGGCGAGCCGTCGGCGGCGGCGGCGATCACCTTGTCCAGCTCGGCGACGGCCTGGTCGAGCTGGCCCTTCTTGGTCAGGATCTTGATCCGGAGGATGGCGGCCCGGTCGTCCCCCTTGGGCAGTTTGCCGAGCGCGGCGAGGGTGGTCTCGACGCCCGTGAAGTTGTCGCGGGCGATCTGGAGCTTGGCCAGCGACTCGAGCGCGAGGGCGACGTGGCGGCCCGACTGGTAGGTCCGGGAGAAGCCTTCGAGGAGGGCGATCGCCTCGGGGGCCCTCGTCGCGTCGTTCAGGGCGAGTTCGGTCAGGGCCCGGGCCTGGCCGAAGGCGGCGTCCTCGGCGATGAACGGCTTCGACGACGCCTCGGCCGCGGCCTTCTTGTAGAGGTCGGCCGCCTCGGCGAGGGCGTTCGACGCCTCCTTGGCCTGGGCCTGGTCGAGGCTGGCGGGGTGGCCGTCGTAGTTGATCGCGACGATCTCGTTGGTCGGGATCGAGGTGACGGTGTTGCCGAGCTTGACCTCGACCTTCGTCGTCGACTCCGCCGTCACCGTCCCCCGGATCAGGCCGCCGGCCGCCCCCTTGGTGGTGGCGTCGGCGGTGAGCGTCACGACGTCCGCCCGGCCCGCCGTGATCGAGGCGAGCGACAGGGCTAGCGACGAGGCCAGGATCGTCAGCAATCGGCATCGGCGGTGCGACATCGCGGTTCGGCCCTCGGGGGGTGTTCCGGTCGGATCGGAGAGGCTGTCCCGGATCGAAAATGGTTCATGAGTGATGGGTCAAGGACGACGATCGAGAAGGAGGGCGATGACATCCCGGAGGATGGTCGGCCCCCTCCATTCAGCCATCAAGCATCAGCCCTTTTTGATTGGTCTTCGCGGCCTTCGAGGCGGATTCCCGGACGGCCGCTCACTTGGCCACCTGCTTGGCGAACGCCTCGTACTTGGCCTTCATCTCGGGGCTGCCGAGGTCGCGCGAGAGCTTGGAGACGCTGGCGACGGTCTGGCGGGCGAGGTCGGGCTTGCCCTGCTTCTGGAGGGCGACGGCCGCGTGGTACCAGGCCTCGAAGTAGTCGACCGGCTTGGGGTTCATGTTGGCCAGCTTCAGCGCCAGCGACTTCCAGTAGGCGTAGGCCTGGGGCCAGGTGGCCCCCTGCTTGGCCTCGGCCTTGGCGTCGAGGAGGTAGCCCTTCTCCATCTGGGGCTCGAGCAGGCGCTTGTTCTGGTCGATGACCTCGGCGAGGATCGACTCGGCCTCGGAGAGGCTGCCGGCGCCCCGGAGCGCGGCGACCTGGCGGATCTTGACGCGGAGCAGGTTGTCGGCCGCGTTGGGGGCCTTCTGGAAGTCGGGGTCCTTGGCGTAGAAGTCGAGGATGTTGGCGTAGACCTCGCTGGCCTCCTTGGCCGCGCCGAGCTTGAGCAGGTTGTCGGCGGCCCATCGGAGCGACTGGTACGACTGGCCCGACTTGCTGGCGACGAGGGCCTTGAGGAACTTGCGGTAGGCCTGCTCGGTCCGGGCGAGCCCGGCGCCGTCGTTCCGCCGCCTCAGGGCCTCCATCTCGCGCTCGAGCAGCTTGCCCAGCTCGAAGTAGAGCTGGGCCGCGGTGGTCCCGGCGCCGCCGAGGGCCTCCAGGGTCTTCATGTCCTCGATGGCGAGGTCGACCTTGCCGATGGCGACGTGGCCCCGGAGCATCCCGGCGACGACCCGGGCGCCGAGCGGGGCGGTCCCGGCCGACCGGTTGGCGAGCAGCTTCCTCGAGATCGGCTCCAACAGGGCGATCGCCTCGGGGGCCTTGCCGGTCTCCAGCTCGATCCCGGCGAGGTCGCAGGCGTTGTTGATGTAGCCGGGGTCGGTGTCGGGGACGTTGGCGTCCTTGCGGGCCTTGAGGCCGAGCTTGAGCTTGGCGACGCCCTGGGCGGCCTCGGCGTCGGCCCCCTTCTCGTCCCCCTTGTCGCGGAGCGCCTGGCCCTGCTTCCAGTGGGCCCCGCCGCAGACGGCCTGGGCCTCGATCCACTTCGCCGAGGCGGGGCGGACCGAGTCGAGCGCCGCGACGGCCTCGGCGTAGCGGCCCCGGCCCAGGGCGACCTGGCCCATCGCCATCCGGGCCGAATCCCCCTGCTCGGTCTCCGGCCAGGTCTCGGCCGTGTACTTGGCCAGGGCGACGAGGCGGTCGAGGTCGGCCGTCCGGTTGCCGGCGGTGTAGGTGTTGTAGGCGTCGACGAGCGCCGCCATGGCGATCTCGGTCGCCTTGGCCGCCCACTCGCCGCCGGGGTAGCGGCGGGCGATGAACTCGGTGATGACGGCGGCCTCGTAGTACCGCTTGGTCATGTAGCAGCAGAAGGCCAGCATATAACGGGCCCGGTTCGCCTTGACCGGGTCGCGGGTCGGCTCGGCCTTGCGGACGGCCACCTTCAAGAGCGCGATGGCCTTGTCGTACTCCAGGAGCGAGATCGACTGCTCGGCCTGGGCCATCGCGTCGTCGAAGCTCATCTTCGAGACGTCGGCGGCGCTCAGCGCGACGTTGGGCCGGTACTTCTGGAGCAGCGCCAGGGCGTCGGGCTTGAACGGCGAGACGACGCGGACCACGTCGGCCAGGTGGTCGGTCGCCGCCCGGACCGCCTTGTCGCGGTCGGGGCCGGAGAGGCCGGGGAGCTGCGCCAGGATGTCCTTGCCCAGCTCGAACTGGACCCCGAGGGCCTCGTACGACCGCCGGTCCTTGGGGAAGGCGGCGAGCCATCGGCTGCACTCGTCGGCGGCCAGCGCGAACTCCTTGCGCTTGGACATGACGATGATCCGGAAGTAATCCACCTGCTTCTGGAGCTGCCGGAGCGCGGGGTGCGACTGGTCGATCAGCTCGTTGTAGATGCCCATCGCCTCGCCGAGCTTGCCCTGCTCCTCGAAGCACTTGGCCTGCCACATCCGGGCGGTGAAGCCGGCGAGCTGGACCCGGTATCGCTTGTAGATGTCGTCGAACGACGCGAGGGCGACGCCCAGGAGGTCGCCCCGCTCCTTCGAGCCGGCGGGGAAGGTCTGGGCCTCCTCGTAGCCGACGATGCTCCGCTGCAACTCGGCCGACATCAGCGAGTTCCGGGCCTTCTCGCGCTCGGCCTTCTTGGGGTCGTCCGCCGGGATGAACTTGGGGTAGGCGGCGAGCTTGGCGTCGAGGCGTTCGTAGGCGCGGTTGTAGGCGTCGCGGGCGCTGCCGTAATAGCCCCGGGCGGCGACGAGCCGGTTGTCCTTCTCGGCCGGGGCCCGGGCGTCGCCGCCGAGGTCGACCTCGGTCCGGCCCCGCTCGTAGAGCAGCCGGGCGAGCTCGACGAGGGCCTCGGTGGTCTCGGGGAGGTCGGGGTAGGCCTTGACGAACGCCTCGATCTTGGCCTTGGCCTGGTCGAGCTTCTCCTTGCTGGCGTCGGGGTCGTTGGCGTGGGTCGCCGCCTCGATGAGCGTCTTGCCCTCCTCGTAGTCGAGCGTCTGCTTGAGCCCGGCCGGGGCGTCGGGCGAGCGGCGGACCTGGTCGAGGTAGTCGAGCGCCAGCTCGTAATAGCCCTTCTCGCGGAGGCCCTGGACGAAGTCGGCGGCGAAGCGGGGGTCGTCGACCGCGAGGGCGAGGGGCGTCGAGGTCCCGGCCAGCACCAGCAGGGCCGGCCAGACGATGCGTCGGAGCATGGACGGCTCCATCGGAGGGAAGCCGGGCGGCCTCGACCCGGTCGGCGGTCGGGCGGCGACGGGTTGCCCGGGATGCGAGATGGGATGCACTCGCCCCACTCTACGACGCCCCGGAGCGGCCCGTCAAGCGGCGCCGGGGTGCCGTCCGGGCGGGGGATTGTCGGCACGGCCCGGCGGCGGCAAAATGGCCAGGACCCGTCGTCGCGTCGCCCCGAAGTTCGAGGAAGGATGGCCGGACTTGGCCCGCTACTTCAAGTACAAGACCCTGGAGGCCCTGGCGCGCGACGCCGAGGCCCGGGGGCTCGACATCAGCACGACCGACGACCTCTCGCCCCTCGCGCGGCCCGGCCGGGTCGGCGACCGCGCCGTGGGCAACCGGCTGGCGATCCACCCGATGGAGGGTTGCGACGCCACGGCCGACGGCTCGCCCGACGCCCTCACCTTCCGCCGCTACGAGCGGTTCGGCGCCGGCGGAGCCAAGCTGATCTGGGGCGAGGCCGCCGCCGTCGTCCCCGAGGGCCGGGCCAACCCCCGCCAGCTCGTGCTCGGACCAGGCCACGCCGACGGCCTCCGCCGCCTGCTCGACACCTGCCGGGCCTCGCACCGGGCCGCCTGGGGCCGAGACGACGACCTCCTCGTCGGCCTGCAACTCACCCACTCCGGCCGCTACTGCTCGTCCCGGCCGGTGATCGCGCAGCACGACCCGCTGCTCGACCCCCGGACCGTCGTCGACAAGGCGACCGGCGCCCGGGTCGACCCGTCCTATCCGATCATCACCGACGCCGAGCTTGATCGGCTCGCCGACCGCTACGTCGAGGCCGCCGGCCTCGCCTACCGGATCGGCTTCGACTTCGTCGACCTCAAGCAGTGCCACCGCTACCTGCTCAACGAGCTCCTGGCCGCCCGGCTCCGCCCCGGCCGCTACGGCGGGACGTTCGAGAACCGGACCCGGTTCATCCGCGAGGTGGTCGGCCGGATCGCCGACGAGAACCCCGGGGCCCTGATCGCCACCCGGCTCAACGTCTTCGACGGAGTCCCGTTCGGCCCCGGCGGGCCCGAGAATGCGGGCGTCGCCACGCCCTGCGCGACGCCCGTCCGGGCCGCCTGGGGGACCGGCGAGCACGACCCGTCGATCCCCGACCTCGCCGAGCCGATCCGCCTGGTCGGCCTGCTCCGCGACCTCGGCGTCCGGCTGGTCAGCGTCTCGATGGGCAACCCCTACGCGAACCCGCACTACCTCCGGCCGTTCGAATATGCCCCGGTCGACGGCTACCAGACGCCCGAACACCCCTTGATCGGCGTCCACCGCCACTTCCGGGCGACGTCCACGATCCAGGAAGAGTTCCCGGACGTCGCGGTCGTCGGTGCGGGCTATAGTTGGCTTCAGGCCTGGATGTTCCACGCCGGCGCGGCCAATGTCCGCGACGGCCGGGCCACGCTCGTCGGGGTGGGTCGGGGCTCGCTCTCGCACCCCGACTTCGCCCGCCACGTGATCGAGGGCCGCCCGCTCGACCCGAAGCGGACCTGCCGGACCTTCAGCTACTGCACAGCCCTGATGCGCAACAAGAAGAACGAACTCGGCCAGTTCGCCGCCGGCTGCCCGCCGTTCGACAAGGCGACCTACGGGCCGATCTGGGAAGAGGCCAAGGCCGCCACCGCCCAGGTTTGAGGGGCGATCGGTCGACGCCGTTGAATACGCCGTAAACCTTCCCGGCTCTTGTCGGGTGGATGAAATCCACCACGGCTCGAGTCGCGCCGCAGCGGTCGGCATGCCTCGTCGGGGACGCCCGCCCGATGGGGTCCGGGTCACGCCGGCGGCTTGGTGGATTTCATCCACCCGACAAGAGCCGACGAGTTCCCATGCCAATGCTCACAGCGAATGAAACGGTGTCGGGGGTGTGTCGAGACCGTGGCACCATCATGTGCTTCGGGCACACCCCCCACTCGGGACGAAGCCGGCGCTTGCGGCGTCCCGAGGGCCGGACGTATCCTAGGTCTCCTACCCGATCCCCCGACCCCTTCGGAGTGACCCCGATGATCCGGACGCTGCTGACCGTCGCCGCCATCGCTTGCAGCGGGGGCCTCGCCCTCGCGGCCGAGAAGCCCCAGGAGTCGTCGCCGGGCAAGGAGCGCGTCTTCGAGATGCGGACCTATTACACCCTCGAAGGCCGCCTGCCCGCGCTCAACAAGCGGTTCCGCGAGCACACCTGCGACCTCTTCAAGAAGCATGGGATGGAGCTGATCGGCTTCTGGACCCCGGTCGAGGAGAAGGACGGCAAGTCCGACAAGCTGGTCTACATCCTCGCCCATCCGAGCAAGGAGGCCGCCGCCAAGTCGTGGAAGGCGTTCGGGGAAGACCCCGAGTGGAAGGCCGCCCGCGAGGCCAGCGAGAAGGACGGCAAGATCGTCAAGAAGGTCGAGTCGGTCTACCTCAACCCGACCGACTACAGCGCGATCAAGTGAGCCCGATCCGTCCCGGAGCTTCGACGATGGCGACCGACGCCGCGACATCGACCACCACGATCACCGGCCCCCCGGCCATCGGGATCGACGACATCCGGGGGGCCGCCGAACGCCTGGCCCCCTGGATTCACCGGACGCCCGTGATGACCTCGCGGACCCTCGACGGTCGGTGCGGCGGCTCGGTCTTCCTCAAGTGCGAGAACTTCCAGAAGGTCGGCGCCTTCAAGATCCGCGGCGCGATGAACGCCCTGCTCCGGCTCGGCGACGCCGAGAAGGCCCGGGGGGTGGTCACCCACTCCTCGGGCAACCACGCCCAGGCCCTGGCGCAGGCCGGGAAGTGGCTGGGCGTGCCCGTGACGGTCGTCATGCCCCGGACCGCCCCGGCGATCAAGCGGGCGGCGACCGAGGGCTACGGCGCGACCGTCGTCGCCTGCGAGCCGACGCTCGAAGCCCGCGAGTCGACCGTGGCCGGGCTCGTCGCCCGCCACGGCTACGCCCTCGTCCACCCCTTCGACGACTGGGCCGTGATCGAGGGCCAGGGCACCGCCGCGCTCGAACTCCTCGACCAGGCCGGCCCGCTCGACCTCGTGCTCTGCCCGGTCGGCGGCGGCGGCCTCCTGGCGGGGACCGCCCTGGCCGTGAAGGGGCTCAGCCCCGCCACCCGGGTCGTCGGCGCCGAGCCGAAGGCGGCGGACGACGCGCTCCGCTCGCTCCTCTCCGGCTCGATCCAGCCCGCGGGCGACCCCAAGACCATCGCCGACGGCCTGCGGACCTCGCTCGGCGGACGCCCGTTCGCCGCGATCCGGGGCCACGTCGACGCGATCGTCACCGCCACCGAGCCCGAGATCCTCGACGCCATGCGGTTCGTCTGGGAGCGGTTCAAGATCATCATCGAGCCTTCCTGCGCCGTGCCCGTCGCCCCGATCTTGAACCGCCAGGTCGACGCCGAGGGGCTCCGGGTCGGGATCATCATCACCGGCGGCAACGTCGACCTCGGGCCGATGTTCGACGCCCTGGCGGCCCGTTGGCTCTGATACGGAGCCCGGTCGCCTTGTCCGGGATCTCAGATTGCAGATTTGAGATTACAGGTTATTTCGGGCTTGGCCTTGCAACCTGAGATCCGGGATTTGGGATGGCGAACTTTCCCACCATGTTCCGTAGGAAACATCCCCCAATCAACTCAACGGGACCCGAAGCCCTCAAGGACGCCGGTCCCCCAGCGGAGCGAACCCAGCCGTGGCCGACAACCATTCCTTCGACATCGTGAGCGAGGTCAACACCGCCGAGATGCACAACGCGGTCGTGCAGGCCCAGCACGAGATCGCCGTGCGGTACGACTTCAAGGGGACCAAGGCCGCGATCGAGTACGACAAGAAGGAGAACAAGCTCACGCTCGCGGCGGACAACAAGGGGCAGATCGAGACGGTCATCCAGATGCTCAAGGAGAAGATGGCCAAGCGCGGGGTGGCAGTGAACGCCCTGGTCCGGGGCAAGCTCGAAGAGGCCAGCCACGACTCGGTCCGCGAGGCGATCACGCTCCACGTCGGGATCGAGACCGACGACGCCAAGAAGATCGTCAAGGACATCAAGGCGCTCGGCCTCAAGGTCCAGTCGCAGATCATGGACAGCAAGGTCCGGGTGACGGCCAAGAAGAAGGACGAACTTCAGGTCGTCATCGCCCACCTCCGGGAGCACGGGCCGGAGTACCCCGTGCAGTTCAACAACTTCACCTGACCGGCAAACTCTCGGGGACGGGAGCCCTCGACGGCGCGGGGGCCCCGAGGCCGGGGAAACGGTCGAGCCGTCGCGTCGGGGCGGCCGATGTAGACGTCCGTCGGGGCCCGAGGGCGACGTCGGAATGCGTCGACCCGGCGAGGCCCGGCGGGCGGAGGGCCGACATGGGCTTCTTGAATGGACGCTTGACGTATGTTCGCTATCGGGTCGGCGGCGAAGGCCCCCTGCCGTTCGGCGAGGAACTGATCGAGAAGGCCCGCCAGCACCTCATCGGCCGCCACGGCGCGGGCGAGCCGACCGACGGGATCTCCGTCGGCTGGGCGGGCGGCAACCACGTCCTCGACACCGAGGTCGACCCGGGCAAGAACGTCGTCAACGACGCCCTCCACCTGGCCCTCCGGGTCGACACCGACAAGATCCCCGGCTCGCTGCTCCGCGCCTACACCCGGATGGAGACCGACGCCCGGGCCCGGATGAACCCGAGCGGGACCCCGACGAAGGCCCAGCGGGCCGAGGCCAAGGAGGCCGCCAAGGCCCGCGCCGAGTCCGAGGCCGCCGACGGCCGGTTCCGGCGGATGGCCCATTACCCGGTGCTCTGGGACGGCCAGTCGAACGTGGTTTATGCCGGGACGGCCAGCCTGTCGGTCCTCGACCGGCTCCAGACGCTCTTCCGCGAGACCTTCGACCGCATCCTCGAACCGATCAGCGCCGGGAGCCTGGCCCGGTCGCTCGCCGAGGACCGCGGCGAGGCCCAGACGGTCGAGAACCTCGGCCCGGTCGGCTACATCGGCGAGGACGGCCATTCCTCGGTCGCGTGGTCGGGGTCGGACTACGAGCGGCCCGACTACTGGGGCAACGAGTTCCTGATCTGGCTCTGGCACGTCCTCCAGGCCGACGGCGACACCCTGGCGCTGCCCGACGGCTCGGAAGTGACCGTCATGATGTCGAAGACCCTGACCCTGGACTGCCCCCGGGGTGAGACCGGCCGCGACCAGCTCACGACCGAGGGGCCGACCCGCCTGCCCGAGGCCTTCCGTGCCCTCCAGGCGGGCAAGCTCCCCCGCAAGGCCGGGCTGATCCTGGTCCGCCACGGGTCGCAATACGACCTGACCCTCCAGGCCGAGACCCTGGCCATCTCCGGCGCGGCGCTGCCGAAGATCGAGGGGGCGTCGGGGCACGACCTCCACGTCGCCCGGGTCGACGCCCTCCGCCATCTGGTCGAGACCCTCGACCTCCTGTACGATGCCTACGGCCGGCGCCGGACCGGACCCGACTGGACCGGCGAACTCGGCCGGATTCGCCGCTGGTTGCAGGCGGCCTGAGCGGGCCGCCCCTCGGCGTCCTGCGATCGGCCGCCGGCCGGTCACAGGACGCCCGACCCGGGATGGGCAACTACCGCCAGCACATCACCTTCGCCTCGGCCCTGGGGGTGCTCTACTCCGCGGCCGCCTTCCTGATGATGGGCGTCCACTGGTTCTACGGGACCGTGGCGACGCTCCTGGCGACGCTCGGCGGGCTCTTGCCGGACCTCGACTCCTCCTCGGGCGTCGAGCTGAAGGGGTTCACCGGCATCCTCGGGGTCCTCGCGGCGGTGGCCGTCTGGGACTCGTTCGGCAAGGTCGACCCGCCGCCCATATTCGAGGTCCACCTCTGGGCGATGGTCCTGGCGTTCGTCCTGGTCCGCCACGGCCTGCGGCGGGTCCTCTCGCGGCTGGCCAAGCACCGCGGGATCAGCCACAGCCTGCCGACGTGCGCGGCCTGGGGGCTGGCGACTTACCTCTATTATCCGAGCCCCTACCACGGCCTCCGCGTCCTGATGGCGCTGGCGGTGGCGGTCGGGTTCTTCTCGCACCTCCTGCTCGACGAGATCTGCTCGGTCGACCTCAAGGGGGCGCGGGTGAACAAGGCGTTCGGGACCGCCATCAAGCTCTGGGCCCCCTCGGCCTGGACCACGCTGGCGATGTACGGATTGCTCAGCTACCTGACCTGGCTGACGATCCGCCGCTGGCCGAAGGACCCGACCGAGTTCGACCTCCCGCCGGTCGACATCCCGCTGATCCAGTATGCCCGGGAGTTCGCCGCCCGGCTCCGGCAGGTCGCGAAGCCCTGATCGGCGGGCCCTCGGGGCCGGAATTGGCGCGGCGAAGATCGGCCGCGACGGCTAGAATCGGACGCACCGGGTCGCGAGGCGGCCGGGTCCCAGGAAGTAGGCCCTCGTCAGGGAGATGCGTTCCGATGCGTCGATTCGTCCGATCCGGCCTCATCGCGTCGACCGTCGGCCTGCTCGCGGCGGTCGCCGCCGCCCAGGTGCCCAAGGGTGCCCCCGCCCCCGCCAGGGCCGGCACGACCACCAAGGGCGGCGCGCCCGCCAGCAAGTCCGCAACGCCCCCGCAGCGGCCGGCGATCTTCGATCAGGTCCTCGCGACCGTCAACGGCGAGGCGATCACGCGCGGCGACCTCTACCAGTACCTCAGCCAGTTCGGCCTCCAGCCCGGCGCGGCGTCCGAGCAGGAGATGTACCGCGTGGGGATTGAAGGGCTGGCCAACTTCAAGCTGGCCAACCAGTACATGGCCAAGCAGAACGTCCCGGTCACCGACAAGGAGATCGACGACGAGTACAACGGCCTGGCCGAGGCGCTCAAGAAAGATGGCCAGGAGATCGGCGTCGCCCTGGCGGCCAACAACATGACCCCCGCCCAGGTCCGCGAGGACATGAAGAAGCGGCTCCGCTGGCAGAACTACATCAAGGCCGTCGCCACCGACGCCAACCTCAAGAAGTACGTGGCCGACCACAAGGACATCTTCAACCGGACCCAGGTCCGCGCCAGCCACATCGTCCTGCTCGTGGACCGCGACGCCCCGGCCGCCGACAAGGAGAAGATCAAGGCCAAGCTCGCCGGGATCAAGGCCGAGATCGACGGCAACAAGATCAGCTTCGCCGACGCCGCCAACAAGTACTCCGAGGACGAGGGCAACAAGACCAGCCCCTCGGGCGGAGACCTCGGCTACTTCATGCGTCGGGCCCAGTTCAACGAGCAGTTCACGGCCGCCGCCTTCGCCCTCAAGAAGGGCTCGGTCTCCGACCCGATCGAGACCCCCTTCGGCTTCCACCTGATCCAGGTGACCGACCGCAAGGACGGCACGCCGGTCGACTTCGACCAGCAGAAGCTCATGATCCAGACCGAGTACGCCACCGACCTCCAGGAGCGGATCGTCGCCGAGATGCGGAAGACGGCCAAGATCGACATCAAGCCGATGCCCGCCGACCTCTTCCCCAAGGCCCCGGCCCCCACCCAGGGCGGCACGCCCGACCCCGCCAAGGCCGCCGCCCCCAAGGCCGCCGTCCCCAAGGCCACCAACCCCGCCGCCGCGGCCCCCAAGTAAGGGGAGGGCGTCTCGCGCGACGATTCAAAAGCCGGCCCGGCCTCCCCTCGGAGGCCGGGCCGTTCGCGTCAAGTTTCGAGGTCCGAGAGGTCGAGCCGGCCCTCGGCGCGGAGGGCGACGAACCGGCGGTAGGTCTCGGCGACGCCCTCCGCCAACGACGTCCGCCGGAGCGGGCCGAGCCCGGCTTCGAGCCGGGAGTCGTCGAGGTCGGGGGCGATCGGCAGTTGCCGGTCGCCGTGGGTCACCCGGTCGGACCCCGAGGCGTCGCGGAGGGCGGCGACGAAGGCCTCGATCGGGACGACGGCCCCGCGGATGTTATAAGCCTCGGCCCCTTCGAACGGCGCGGCGAGGGCCCGGAGGAAGGTCGAGGCCACGTCGCCCACGTATTGCAGGTCCTGGAGCCCGCCGTAGGTGATGGCATAGGGTCGGCCGGCGGCGACCGCCTTGATCGCCTTGGTCGGCTCGCTCGTGACCCCGAAGTCGCGGCCCACGCCGTAGACGGTCCAGGGGCGGAGGCCGACGCTGCAAATCCCGCGGTCGAGCCAGTAGACCCGGGCGTTCAGCTCGTTGCAGACCTTGAACGCCCCGTAATGCGTGAGCGGGGCGAGCCGGACCTCGTCGCCGATCGGCCCCGACGCGTCGGGGTCGGCGGGGCCGTGGACGGCCGCCGAGCTGGCGTAGACGACCCGCCGGACCTGATCCTTCAGGGCGCAGGCCGCTTCGAAGACCGCGAGCGTCCCCAGGACGTTCACCCGAGCGCCCAGGAGCGGGTCGGCCCGGCAGGTCGGGACCTGGAGGCCCGCCAGGTGGAGCAGATGCGTGGCCTCGACCCGCTCGGCCGCCTCCCGGACCCCCTTCGCGTCGGCGACGTCGCCCGCCACGAAGTGGACCCGCGACCGACCGTCGGCGTCGAGGAGCAGGTCGAGCCGGTGCCGGTCCTCCTGGAGGTCGAAGATCCAGACCTCGCGACCCTCGTCGACCAGTTGCTTGGCCACCCACGACCCGATGCAGCCGTAGCCGCCCGTCATCAAGACTCGCACGCGAGGACCTCCGAGTCCGATCCGGGGTTTTTGTCGGGCGGATGAAATCCACCAAGGTTCGGGACGAATCGAAGGGATCGGCAGGCAACGCCGAAAACCGCCCATCCGACGGGTGCCAGGGGCTGGGCCACGCCGAGGGGTTGGTGGATTTCATCCACCCGACAAGAGGCCGATCCGCGGAGGTTGCCGAGGCCTTGGCCGGGAGTTCAGGAATCGGTCGGGGTCCGGAGTCGGGCGAGGGCGGATTCGAGCTTCTCCCAGGTGACGGGCTTTTCGAGGTAGCCGTCGACCCCGGCGTCGCCGATCCGCTGCTGGTTGAGGATCGTGACGTCGCCGGTCAGCGCGAAGATCGGCAGGTCCTGGAACTTCGGGTCGCGACGGAGGGCGAGGGTGGTCTCGATCCCGTCGAGTTCGGGCATGTTGACGTCCATCAGGACGACCATCGGCGTCTCCTGGCGGACGAGCTCGAGGACCTCGCGGCCGTCGCCGGCCTCGAGGACGCGGTAGCCCATCCGGCGGAGGACTTTGGCGAGGGTCTTCCGGCTGTCGGCGTGGTCCTCGGCGATGAGGATCGGGCCGGCGAAGTCGCGGGCCGCCGGGGCGACCTCGGCGGGCCGGGCGGCGGCGGGGGCGGAGGCGGGGGTGAGGACCGACCCGGGCAGGGCGAGCACGAAGGTGCTCCCGCGCCCGGGCTCGCTGGCGAGCTGGATCTCCCCCTGGAGCAGGTTCGCCAGCCTCCGGCAGATCGCCAGCCCCAGGCCGGTCCCCTCGCCCCGGGACCGGTTGGGATGCTCCAGGACGGCGAACTCGTCGAAGATCCGCCGCTGGTCCTGAAGGGCGATCCCGACGCCGGAGTCCTCGACCCCGATCCGGACGTGGCCGTCGAGCTGCTCGGCGAAGAGGCGGACGTGCCCCTTCTCGGTGTAGCGGAGGGCGTTGGAGAGCAGGTTGGAGAGGATCTGCTTGAGCTTGGCCCGGTCGGTGTCGAGCCGGGCGTCGGCCAGGCCGCCGGCCTCCAGGCGGATGTCGAGGCCCTTGGCGCGGGCCTGGGGCTCGATGCTGGAGAGGCACTCGGCCAGCGTCGGCCGGAGCTCGAACCGCGACGGCTCGGCGAGGGTCGCCCCGGCGTCGATCCGGCTGAGGTCGAGCAGGTCGCTGAGCAGGTCGAGGACGTTGCGGACCGAGTTCCGGATCGTCGTGAGGCACTCCTGGACCTCGGGATCGTCCTGGTCCTTGGCCTGCGACTCCAGGAGCTTCGCCGAGAGCACGACGGCGTTGAGCGGCGTCCGGGCGTCGTGCGAGAGCGCGGACATCAGCCGGCTCTTGTGCTGCGACTGCTGCTCCAGCTTCGACTCCAGCTCGATCCGCGCGGTGATGTCGGTGCACGAGCCGAGGGAGCCGAGGAAGGTCCCCCGGGCGTCGTGGTAGGGGGCGCCCCGGCTGGTGACCGAGCGATACCGGCCGTCGCGATGGAGCAGGCGATAGACCATCTCGAACGGCTCGCGGCGGCCGATGGACCGGCGGAAGGCCTCCAGGCAGCGGGCCCGGTCGTCGGGGTGGACCCCTTCGAACCAGCCCTCGTCGGCCTCCTGATCGACCGTCCGGCCCCGGAAATCGAGCCAGGTCTGGTTGAAGAAGTCGCACCGGCCGGTTTGGTCGGCCCGCCAGATCAGGACCGGCGACTTCTCGACGATCGCGCGGAAGCGCGCCTCGGAGATCGCTAGGTCGGCCTCCAGCGACTTGCGGTCGGAGATGTCCTGGGCCACGGCGACCGCGCCCCCGATCGTCCCGTCGGGCCCGATCAGGGGCGTGGCGTCGGCGATGATGGCGAAGGTGCCGGCCCGGGTCGGCCAGATGACGTCCTCCTTCGCGATCGTCTCGCCGCGGAGGGCCCGGACGATCGGGAACTCCTCGGGCGTATACTCCGAGCCGTCGGGCCGATAAAGCCGGTAGGCCGAGGGGTTGTCGAGGAGGTTGATCCGGCCGACGGCCTCGGAGTTGGGGAACCCCTGGAGCCGTTCGCCTTCGCGGTTGACGGCCAGGATCTGGCCGGAGGCGTCGGCGACCCAGACGCCGACGGGCAGGTGATCGAGCACGGCCTCGACCTTGAGCCGCTCGGCATCGGCGTCGAATTTCCGCCGCTCGAACTCGTCGAGTAGGGCTTGGTTGAGCGCCCGGGCGTCCTCCTGGAACTGGCCGACCGACTCGGCCGTGGCCTCGTCGATGACCTCGCCGACGGCCTCGATCATGACCTCGATCTGGGCCGAGTCGGCGTCGAGCGAGCGGGCGAAGGCGAAGGCGTCGCGGATCAAGGTCGACCGGAGGTGGCCCAGCTCGGCGACGACCTCGGCGATGTCATAACCCTGGCTCCAGCGGTGCTGGCCGTGCTTCTGCGCGGTGCCGGCGGTGTCGCTCCTGCGGCCCCGGAGCCGGTCGGCCAGGCGATCGAGCAGCTCGGGGATGTGGTCGGTGAACTCGCGGTCGGAGAGCCGGCCCGCGTCGGGGACGTTGCCGAAGCCTTCGACCGTCCTCCTCCAGATGGAGAGGATCGAGTCGACCTGCCGATCGATGTGGTCCGCCAGGAGAGCGGTATCGCTCATGGGGGGCTTTCGTTCGGGGCAGCATCATTGCTGTTCGGGGGCCGCCGCCTTCGCCGAGACCCCCGAGCTTTCTGGAACCGGACACTTATCTTGTTGACGCTCCGGGCAGATGTCAAGGTGGAGAGAAGACGAAGAGGGCCCGAAGGGAATCCGCCTGCTCGAAATCCGGCTGTGTCCTCCGCAAACCCTGATCTGGAGCGAAAAACGGGTGGGAACCAATTTGCCCAATTGCCTGTGGCCACCGCCCGGCCCGGTCAAGAACCCGCCTTGTGGAAGACGCTGGGCTCGATCGGGGGCAGGCGGTAGAGCCGGTCGTGGAGCATCTGTTCGAGCCACTCGGGGTCGCCGAGCAGGCCGGAGGCGGGGAGGTCGTCGGGGGGGGCGTCGGGCCGCTCGGGGTAGGCCTGGATCGTGGCCAGGCGGTCGGGGAGCGGCGGGTGGGGCGAATCGCCCGTGGCCTCGTCGTCGACGAGGAGCCGGAGCCTCATCGATTCCAGGAGTGGGCCGGGCAGGCGGGCCCAGAAGCCGCGGAACGTGGCGTAGAGGTTCGAGCCCCCGGGTCGATCGGGCTCGACGTGGCCGAGCAGCTCGCGGAAGAGGGGCTGGACCAGCGCGACCTTGACCAGCGCCGAGGCCGCGGGACGCCCCCCCGCCACCGCCGCCGAGGCCCGGTCGGCCCGGGCTTCCTGGCCCCGGGCGATCGGCCCGATCAGGGTCAGGGCCGCGCGGCGACAGGCCCGGGCCCAGAGCCGGAGCGGCCCCCGGGCGCGACCCTCGGGGTCGTCGAGCGCGCGGTTGAGCCCCTCGACGAACCGGAGCGAGCCGGCCGACCAGGTGGCGTCGCCCCGGGCCAGGTGCGCCAGCTCGTGCGCCAGGACCGCGCGCAGCTCGGCCATGCTCAGGACCTGGAGCAGCGGGAGCCCGAGCAGGAGGGCCCGCGACCGCCGCCAGGCGACCACGCCGCAGCAGGGCAGGAACGCCAGCCGGACCTCCTCGGGCGGCCGGACGCCCAGCCGACGCGCCACCTCGGCCACCTCCTCGAAGAGGCCGGGGGCGTCGGACCGGCGGAGGATCGGCCCGAAGTCGGAGTCGGGGTCGCGGCTCGCCGAGGCGACCCGGATGCCTCCCATCGCCTCGACCACCCCGTCGACGTCGCGGACGGTGTCGTCGAGCCAACCCCGGACCACCGGCACGAACCCGCCCAGGGCGACCATCGCGGCCGTCCCGCCGCCGAGCCCGGCCCCGTAGATCCAGCGGACCAGCAGCAACGAGCCCGCCCGCAGGCCCAGGACCAGCCCGCCGACCGGGCGCGAGGCCGACCCGCGGGCCTGGGGCCCCCGCCGGCGGCGAGCCCGGAACGTCGCGTCGCAGCCGGCGCAGTGCATCCGATAGAAGTCGCCCGGCCCCTCGTCCAGGGGCTCCAGGTCGGACCCGCATCTCGGACAAACCAACCCGAGCGGGGGCCGCCCTCGGCGCATCGACCCGACTCCCCGACATCGTCCGGACGCGGATCGCCCTTTTTCTCGACAGTTGTCCGATTGCCCCTTGACGATCGGACGACACTTGTCTTAGAGTACGAACACCGGCCATAATGGTCAAGCTGGCTCCACCCCCCGCCCCTACTCCGTGCGAACCCGAAGAAGCGAGACGACCGATCATGGCCAAGCCGCCGCTCTCGATCCCCGACTCCGAGCTGGACGTCCTCAAAGTCCTCTGGGACCGCGGCCAGGCCACGGTCCGCGACGTCCTCGAGACGCTCAAGGAAGCCGGCCACGTCGGCGAGAAGGGCGGCAAGCCCTGGTCCTACGCCACGGTGGCCACCCTGCTCGACCGGCTCGAGACCAAGAAGGTCGTCGCCAGCGACCGGTCCGACCAGGCCTTCACCTACCGGCCGGTGGTCTCGGTCCGCGACGTCCAGCAGAGGCGGGTCGAGAGCCTGGTCGACAAGCTCTACAAGGGGGAGCCCGGCCTCCTCGTCCTCCACCTGCTCAAGTCGCACCCGCTCGCGCCGGGCCAGGCCAAGGAGGTCCGCGCCCTGCTCGAAGAGATGAACGCCGACCCGGCCCAGTCGCCGAAGCGGAAAGGCGCCAGGCCCGCCCCCTGACCGGGCGGTCGCCAGTCGCCCGGTCCTGGGTGACGGTCGCGTCGCCGCGAGGACCCTCCCATCGCCCCCGCCGATCCCATTGCACGCACGACCCCACGTCCCGCGACCGCCCCGGAACCGGGCGGCTCGCCACCTTAGCGTGCCCCGCGTCCCCGCCCGGAGGTCCGATCATGCCCGCCGAACGACGCTTCAAGCCCGCCCACCTGATCGCGCTGGTGCTGATCGTCCCGCCGGCCTACAAGCTCGCGGAGTGGGCCTGGCCCGCCTCGAAGCCGAGGGCGGCGAGCCCGATGGCCGTGGCCGCCGGCCGCGACCTGTTCAACCACGAGTGGACGGCGAACGACCCGCTCTCCTCGGGCGACGGGATCGGCCCCGTCTTCAACGCCCGGTCGTGCCTGGCCTGCCACATCCAGGGGGGCGGCGGCGGCGGCGGGCCGGTGGCGAACAACGTGACGGTGTACGGGCTGGCCCCCTCGGCGATGCCCAAGGGCCGGGCGATCCCGCCCATCGGCGTGATCCACACGTCCGCCATCGCCCCCGGGTTCCAGGAGACGCTCGACCTCGCCCACCCCGGCCTCCCGCGCCAGCCGTCGATGAAGCTCGACCAGCTCACCGACCGGACGAGGATCACCCTGCCGGCGGGCGTGACCGTGACCCAGCGGAACACCCCGGCCCTCTTCGGCGACGGCCTGCTCGACGCCGTGCCCGAGGACGCCCTCCACGCCGAGCAGCGGCGGAACTCCGGCATCGCCCGCCTGGTCGGGATGAGCCGGGCCAAGGACTCCCTGATCCGGGGGCGGGTCGCCCGCCTGCCCGACGGCCGGCTCGGCCGGTTCGGCTGGAAGGCCGAGTTCGCCTCGCTCGACGACTTCGTCCGCGCCGCCTGCGCCAACGAGCTGGGCCTCTCCAACCCCACCCGCCCCCAGGCGACCTCGCTCGCCCGCCCCGAGTACGCGGCCAAGGGCGTGGACCTCACCGAGGCCCAGTGCGCCCTGATCGGCGACTTCCTCCGCGACCTCCCCGCCCCCGTCCGGGTCACGCCCGACACCCTGGCCGCGCAGGCCCACGCCGCGAGCGGGGCCAAGACGTTCGAGGCGATCGGCTGCGCCGACTGCCACACGCCCGACCTCGGCACGATCACCGGGTTCTACTCGAACCTCCTGCTCCACGACATGGGCCCCGAATTGGCCTCCAGCACCGGCTATTACGGCGAGCCCCCCGCCCCGCCGGGCGGCGGCCTCGGGACCCCCGCGCCGGTGGCCAACGAGTGGCGGACGCCGCCGCTCTGGGGCGTGGCCGACTCGGCCCCCTACCTCCACGACGGCCGGGCGCCGACCCTCGAACTGGCGATCGCCCGCCACGGCGGCGAGGCCGTCAACGTGGTCGCCAAGTACAACGGGCTCGCGCCGGCCGAGCAGGCCGACCTCGTCGCCTTCCTCAAGACCCTCCGGGCCCCGGGCCGGGCCGCCCCCGAGCCGATCACCACGACCGCCGCCCGCTGATCCGATCTGATCCGGGGCCGGGCTCGAACCTGGGCCCGGAACCCGATTCGCCGGCAGGCCGGCGCCGCCCGAAGGCCGGGTGGCGCCGGCCTTCGCCGGTCCTCCTCGAACCCGGGGCTCGAAGCGTGGGCGTCGTCACCCTGGTCTGCTCCTGCGGGATGCGGCTCAAGGCCCCCGGCGCCGTGCCCGGCCGGGTGGGCAAGTGCCCGCGGTGCGGCTCGATGCTCAAGGTCCCCGCGGGACCGGCCACGGGTCCGGGACCGGCCTCGGACCGGGTCGAGCCCGAGCCCGAGCCCGCCGCTTCGCCGCGCGCGACGCGGGAGACGTTCATCGGCGTCCGGGCGCGGAAGCCGAAGTCGAGGGCCGAGACCCGCCGGCGGTCGGACGGGCTGGTCGTGCCGCCGGATCATGCCGAGACCCGGCTGGTCGTCAGCCTGGGTTATCCGCTCTGGAACTCGTCGGGCCTGGCCGTCCTGATCTTCCTGCCGCCGCTGCTCCTGTTTGCCACCGCGCCGCTGTTCGCGATCGTGCCGATGATCGCCTCGGGGACGGCGTTCGCCGTGATCGGGATCGTCTTCATGGTCCCACAATTCCTCCTCCTGGCGGCGGTCTTCGGCTACGTGTTGCTGTTCCTCGGCCGGGTCCTCACGACGAGCGCCGCGGGCGAGACGACGCAGCCGCGGTCGCCGGGCCGGGACCTCTCGGAGATCGCCCGGGGGCTGAGCCGTTGGTCGTGGGCGATCGTGGTCGGCGGCCTCGTCGGCGGGCTCCCCCCCCTGCTCTACTGGTTCTGGTGCGGCGACGTCGACTGGCTCGACCGGATCGTCCTGGTCGACCTGATCGTCCCCGGGATGGCCTACGCCCAGATGGCCCTCCTGGCGGCGCTGATCCACGAATCCCCGCTGGCGGCGAACCCGATCACGGTGACGGCGGCGATCCTCCGGCTGGGTTGGAGCTATCTCTCTCCCTGCCTGTTCACCGGGTCGTGCCTCCTGATCCTGGCGGGCCTGTTCCATGCCGTGCTCCAGATCACGAGCGAGCTGGGCCAGGTGGTCGCCGCCTGGGGCTTCTGGGTGGCGGCCCTCTACGCGGCGATGGTCGTCCTCCGCCGGCTGGGCCTGTTCTGCTTCCGCCACGCCGTGATCCTCGATTGGTTCCCCGACCGGGCCGGGTAGGCGGGCCGGCGCCTGGACGGCCCGGGGCGTGATCGGTACAAAAGAACCCATCGACCTTTCCGACCGCTCCCGTGCTCGCGACCGGGGTTCATCGATGGGACAGGGGTATCGCGCGGGCCAGACGATCTCGTCGGTCCCGTTCGGGTTCGACCGGAATGGCCGCCCCTTGCGGATCCGGCGGCGGCGGAAGGCGGTCCGGCTCCGCGACTGCCTGGCCTACCCGCTCGTCGACGGGCCCGGGGTCGCCCTCCTGGTCTTCCTCCCGCCGTTCCTGGCGATCATGGCGTTGCCGGCGCTCGACCTGGTCGTCCACTTCCAGCCGGGCAACGCGCTCAGCCCGGTCCACCTCCTCATCATCCCGTTCACGCTCCCGCTGGTCGCCAGCTTTTCGCTCACCGTCGGCTACGTCCTGCTCTTCCTCGGCCGGGTGCTCGCCGACTCGGCGATTGACGTCGAGGACCACCCTCGCTGGCCGAAGTGGGACCGGATCGAGATCGTCGAGGAGCTGGGCCGCTGGATCTGGGCGGGCCTGATGGGCCTGGCGATCGGCGGGTTCCCGGCGATCGCCTATTGGCTGTACTGCGGCGACCTCGATGCGCTCGACTGGTTCTTGTTCCTCGACCTGACCGTCCTCGGCGTCTCCTACGCCCAGATGGCGCTGGTGGCCGCGCTCCTGCACCAGACGATGCTGGCCGCCAACCCGGTGACGGTGATCCGCTCGATCGCCCGGATCGGCTGGGACTACCTCGGCCCCTGTCTCGTGACCGCCCTGGCGCTGCTGGTCGACGTCGCCGCCTGGCAGGCCGTCCTGCTCCGGTCGCCGAGCGTGGAGTTGGGCGTCCTCGGCCTCTGGGGCTGCTGGATCTTGTCGCTCTACCTGGGGATGGTCGTCTTCCGGGCCTTGGGCGTGACCTACGCCCGCCACGCCGACGCCCTCGGCTGGTTCCGGACCGGCTCCCGGACCGGCTGAGGGCCCCCGGCCGGAGGGTGGTATCTCAGTTGGAATTTCGGCTCCGTGTGTCGGAGCGGACGTCGCAACTTCCAGCTTGTCATAAACTGGTCTCCCAGTCGGCAGTGAGGCAGAGGTCGTAACATGACGACGAATTATCACAATACCTTCATCACTGTATCTCCGGACAGTCATGTGGAGCATGGTCTGGAGCCCAAAAAGGCAGGGACGATCGCCCAGATACAGTATGGTCTGCTTCGAGACAAACCCTATGCGTTCAGCAGCGATGACCTGCTGTTTGAGGTCTATGCGCGTCGGAACAGGATCGCGGCCTCTGATCGCATTCAGGAACGAGAGACGTTCTTCACGAAATCGCATGCCTGCCTGAGAGCGTCGGCGCTTGTGAGGCAATACGGCTGGGGGCTGCACCATGATGACGAGGGTAAGGTCGCTGCCTATGGCATCGAAACGGACGAGTATCGAAAGCTCACCTCAAGATCGGACTTGAAAGTAGTCCCAGGGATGCGCAGCCACAGGTCCTGAATTTCCCTCATGGGTCGAGATGAAATTCAAACGGAGACACTACCGGCCGGAGTTGCCGAGGGGCCGCGATCGGCCTAGGATGGGTCGGTGAGCCGAGCCGGCCCGAGGTTACGCCTGATCGGGGATCGTCCGACCATGTCCGATCGAGAAGCCGGCGTCGAGGCGGCCGTGCTCGTCATCGGCGGGATCGACAGCGCCGTGCTCTGCGTCGACCTGGCACGCCGGTATGCCCGGGTCCACCCGATCTACGTTCGATTCGGGCTCCGCTGGGAAGGGGCCGAGCTGGCCGGCCTCCGCACGTTCCTCGACCAAGTCCGTCGCCCGGCCCTGGCCCCGCTGGTCGTCCTCGACGAGCCGGTGGTCGACGTCTACGCCAGCCATTGGAGCATGGCCGGGCCGTCGGTCCCCGACGCCGGGTCGGCCGACGAGGCGGTCTATCTGCCCGGCCGGAACCTCCTCCTGGCGACCAAGGCGGCCGTCTGGTGCCGGCTCCGCGGGGTCGAGACGATGGCGTTCGGGAGCCTCGCCTCCAACCCGTTTCCCGACAGCTCGGCGGGCTTCTTCGCCCAGATGGAAGCGGTCCTCAACCGGGGGATGGGCGGCCGGCTCCGGCTGGTCCGGCCCTACGAGCGGCTCGCCAAGGTCGAGGTCCTCCGGCTCGGCGCCGGGCTGCCCCTGGGCTCGACGTTCTCCCGCCTCGACCCGATCGAGGGCCGGCATTGCGGGTCGTGCAACAAGTGCGCGGAGCGTCGTCGGGCGTTCCGGGCGGCCTCGATGATCGACCCGACCCCTTACGCCCGCGCCCCCGCCCGCTCGACCTGACCGAGGAGCCCGCATGTTCCGCGTGACCCGCGAGATCTCGTTCTGCTACGGCCACCGCCTGCTCAATTACGACGGCAAGTGCCGGCACCTGCACGGCCACAACGGCCGGGCGATCATCTCGCTCGAAGCCCCGCGGCTCGACGAGAAGGGGATGCTGGTCGACTTCGCCGAGATCAAGCGGCACGTCCAGCGCTGGATCGACGAGAACCTCGATCACAACCTCTTGCTCAGCCGCGAAGACCCGCTCCTGCCGGTCCTCCAGGAGCGCGGCGAGCGGGTCTTCGTGATGGACGTGAACCCGACGGCCGAGAACATCGCCCGGCTGATCTTCGAGAGGGCCCATGCCCAAGGCCTGCCGGTCGTCGAGGTCGTCCTCTGGGAGACCGACAGTTGCAACGCATCCTATCGGGCGTCGTGATCCGGAGGCCGGCGGATTATCCGTGCGATCAATGGCCGTGGCCGTCGTCGTCCTTGTGGACCGGGGCGGCGACGACCGAGGCGGGCTTGTAAGGGTACTTGATTTCCTTGACGACGTAATCGCCGGCCCCCCCGCCGTTCGCCTTGACCAACTCGAAGAGGGCAAATTCCTCCTTCTCCGGGAACTGCTCGCTGCCGGGCCCGTCGAGGTCAATCAGGACGTTGACGTAGTGGGTCAGGCCATCGACATACTTCGACTCGATCTTGGAGTAGTTGATCTTCTCGCCTTGGCCTTTGATCCGGTCCTTGAGCTTCCGGAGCGCCGCGGTCCGCTCGGCGAAGGCGTCGCCGCCCGAGGGGGATTTGGAATTCTTCTTCATGTCCTCGACGAGCTCGTCGGGCTGCTTGGTCTTGCGGAGCTCGGGCGGCTGCTGGTACCAGATGGCGGCGGCGATGGGCTGGTCCTTGAGGACGTCGATGTACTGGCGGGCGAACTGTCCCGCCGAGCGGTCGAGGAGCAAGCCGGCCGCCACGTCGGAGGTGATCGAGGAGGCGGCGAAGACCGCCCCCAACGCGATCCCGACCCTCGCCATCCCGGCGCCGGTGAGGATGTCCGGGTACCGGCGGATCTTCCGCAAGCCGAGCAGGCCCGCCGCGATGGCGACGCCGGCCACGAGCAGGAACCGGAGGTCCGCGAAGGCCAGGAGCGAGACCGAGCCGAGCACCAGGCTGGTGACCGCCAGGGCGCTGATCGCGCGGTAGGCCGGGATCTCGTTCTCGATGACAGGAGCGGGCCCGGGGTTGGTCGTCGAGGTCGGGGCGTTCGGGTCGATGGCCACGGCGCGGACTCCTTCGGAGGTGGCAGGTCGGCGCCCCTCGGGATGGGGGAGGATGATGAAGGGGCGTGCGAGCGCCGGGGGTCGCCAGCCATCGAAGTTAATCGGCGGCGACGGGGTCGTCAAGCGTCGGGACGAGGCCCGCGTCAGCGGAGGGTCAGGCCGAGCGATCGGGCCGGCAAGAGGGTGGTCGCGGCCATGACGACCCAGAACAGGCCGAGGGCCCAGCCGGTGACGTTCGTCCAGGTCCAGCCCGGGCCGGCCAGCTTGCAGCGCCAGGCCGCCAGGAGCACGGCGAGGATCGTCAGGCCCATCGGCTGGTAGCCCAGCGGGGTGGCCCAGGCGATCGTCTTCACCTCGCCCCGGGCCACGGCTGCCAGGTCGAAGACCCAGATCACCAGGCCGCCGGCCATCCAGAGCAACTCGCCGAGGCCGACCTCGCCCGAGTCGCGGCGGCCGAGCAAGACCGGGCCGATCAGCGCCAGGCAGCCGGCCACGGTGTAGGCGCTGGCGAGGAGTTGCGTGGGCGGCCATTCAAGCCGGCCCCTCGCGAACAAGAGGCCGATCCCGTAGCAGAGTGCCCCCAGGAGCAAGAGCGCGTTGCCCAGCGGGGGCGAGGAGGGCGCCGGGGCTTTCGGCGCCACGCGTTTGATGGCCATCGGTGGGTATCACCCGAGTCGGTGGTGTGGGTCGCAGATCGGCGACGGCCCCGATCGGATCGTCGGGGCTGGTGTCTGCCGCCTTATCGACCCCCACTCCCGGGCGGGATCAGCGAATCCCGCCCGATGGCTCCCAGCCCGCTCCGGTTGGGGCGAGGGTGCGGGTAACGCCGGGCGAGGTATCGCGGGCCGACCCGAACCTCACTCGACGGTGATCGAGGCGGACGCCGAGGCGGAGGTCGCCGCCGGCGCGCCGTCCGGGCCGGTCTCGACGCCCTCGGGCTCGCGGTCGGAGTGGACCACGAGCGAGTCGATCGACTCGACGTCGGCCGGGTTCATGATGACCGCCTCCCCTTCGACGAGGCCGCGGGTCACCTCCAGGAGGGCGTGGTTCGACCGGCCCAGGGTGATCTGCCGCCGCTCCAAGCCGTCGACCCCGGCGACATAGCAGATGTCGTGGCCGTGTTCGTAGGCCACCGACTCGGCGGGGATCGCCAGGACGTCGTGGCTCCGGTCGATGTCGATCTCGACCTCGGCGGTCATCCCGGGCAGGAGCCCTTCGGGGACCGTGTCGAGCCGGACGACCGCGATGAAGAACTTCACCTCCTCGCTGACCGTCCAGACCGGCGAGTTGACCGGCAACGGCCCGAGCGAGACGACGTGGCCTTCGAGGGTCCGGTTCTCCAGCCCTTCGATCTTGGCCCGGGCCGGGAGCCCGTCGTGGACGCGGCTCGCCACCGACTCGTGGAGATACGTGACGATCTCCATCTGGGCGAGGTCGGGCAGGTAGAAGAGCTGCTGCTGCTGGCGGACCTCGACGCCCGGTTCGAGCCGGGGGGCGTTCCGCCGCGAGGGGTCCACCGCATAGATCAGGAAGCCGTCGTGCGGTGCCCGGATGGTGCAGCGGTCCACCATCTTGCGATAGTAGGCCAGCCGCTCGTCGAACCGGGTGACGCGTTGGGTGTTGGCGATCACCTCGAAACGCCGCTTCTCGACCTCGCTGAGCAGCTCCTTCATCGTCTTCGGGTTGCCGAATTCGCGGAAGTTCGCCAGGTCCCACCGCGAGGTCAGCAGCCGGAGCCGGATCTGGGCCAGGGCCCGCTCGGCGGTCGACTTCTGGACGACGGGGACGTAGCCCTTGACGAGCATCTTCGCGGTCCACTGGAGCCGGTCGCTCGCCCGTTCCAGGTCCGACTCCGCCAGGGTGATCTCCCCCTCCATCTGCTGGACCGTCTGGCGGACCAGGCCGTCGCGGTACTCGCCGACGGCCAGCTCGGCGACGTCGAAGTTCAGCCTGGCCTGCTCCAGGGCGGCCCTCGACTGCTCGGTCTTCATCTGCTGGGTCCGGACGAGTTCCTCGTAGTCCGAGGAGTCGAGCCGGCAGAGGACGTCGCCCTTCTTGACCTTGGTGCCCTCCTCGACGACTTCGAGAATTATGGAGGCGCCGCCCGAGGCGACGGTCCGCCCCTCGCTGCGGAGCTCGAGCCGCTCCAGCTCGCACTGGATGATCGTCTTACGCGAGCTCTCGACCCGCCCCGAGGCCGTCAGGCGGGAGCTGAGGTCGACCCGCGAGACGAGCTGGCGCGGGAGTTCCCTCGACGCGTCCGCACGCTGCCAGGGCAGCAGCCGGGAGGCGAACCAGCCCGTGGCCGAGACCCCGGCGACCGCGAGGGCGACCAGGCCCCGGACGAGCCGGCGGCGGCGGCGGGCCGGGCCGGCGGGCCGCCGCGAGCCGGGGACGTCGAGCGAGAAGGCGGGGACGGCCGCGGCGGTACGGACCTGATCCGGGGTGTTCACGAGGGAACGACTCCAAGTCCAAAACTGGGGGATTGCTGGCAAGGTCAAGGCGGGCAGGCGAGGGAAGGCGGGCGATGCAGGGCGTCGGGCCTCGGTAAGGCAGAGCAGCCGGGCTCACGACCTTCGGGGCGGGATGATTCTTCATTATGGGGCATCGGTCGTCGATCGGTCAACTGTCGCACTCAACATGAGTGTAAAACAAATCTCGGGCCGGACAACCCCGAACCCCTCCGGTTTCCCCGGAGCCGACGCGGACCCCGTCCCGCCCGGCGTTTGCCGATGCATCGGCCTTCGTCTACCATGGACCGATCGTCCCATCCTGCCGTCGCTCGCCCGGAGCCGATCCTTTGCCCACGCCCCGTTATCGGATCTTGGCCCTGGACGTCGACGGGACGCTGCTCGACCGATCCGGGACGTTGCGTCCGAAGACGGTCGAGGCGGTCGCCAGGGCGGCCCGGGCGGGGATCAGGCCGGTGCTCTGCACGGGCCGACGCTATCGCCGGGCCCGCCCGATCGCCGAGCGGCTCGGGCTCGACGCCCCGCTGGTCTGCAACTCGGGCGCGCTGGTGAAGGAGCCGGAAGGGCACCGGACCCTCTGGCGGGCCGACCTCGACCCCGGGCTGCTCGCCGAAGTCCTGGGCCTCTTCCGCGACCACGACGAGCCGGCCGTCGCCTTCACCGACCGGCCACCCGACGACTTCGACTTCCTCGTCGCCGGAGCCCCGACCGGGCGACCCCTCTTCGATGACTATCTCGACCAGAATCGCGAGCACGCCGAGGTCGACCCCGACTGGGCCGCCCGGCCGGGGGCGAAGCATTACCACCTCTGCGCGATCGGCTCGCGTCCGGCGATGCTCGCCCTGGAGCGGGCCGTCCTGGGCCGCCTGACCGGCCGGGTCCAGACGTTCGTCCAGAAGAGCCCCCGCTATGCCGGGACGATGTGCGAGGTCCTCCGGCACGACGCGAGCAAGTGGTCGGCCCTGCTCCACCTGGCCGGGCTCTGGGGCGTGCCCCCGGCCGAGATCTGCGCCGTGGGCGACGACATGAACGACGTGCCGATGCTCCGAGGGGCCGGCCTGGGCGTCGCGATGGGCCACGCCGGCGCCGAGATCCTGGCCGCCGCCGACCTCGTGACCGGCACCGACGACGAGGACGGTGTGGCCGCCCTGATCGAAGACGTCCTGCTAGCCTGATCGGGCTTTGCCGAACAGCGGGCCGCCCGCCCCGAGTTTCCGAACCGAGAGGCATGCGAAAGATGAAAAATAATTTTATGAACCTAGAATTGACAGCGAGGCAACTGAGCGCCATTACATTCGTTGCCGACTATTTGCAATTTCGTAGCCGTTCACGGTCGGTAGGAGCTTGTGCCCTCGGTCCCGGTTGTTTACACCGGGTTGAAGGAGGCGTTCCGCAGCCGGGTCCGGACCGTCCGCATGCTGTCGCATCAGATTCACCAGATCACCACGACCTGGGCCGGCAGGCCAGCCCGCCAGCGGGCCACCCGCCCCAGGAAATGGCACGTCGCATTGCCGTCGCAGGGGCCATCCCCCCAGATCTGGCGCTGCCCGTGGGTGAAGTCGTAGGCCCCGTACCAATTCAGCCGCTCGGAGAGCCCCGGCGTGGTGCTCACCCGCCAGGACCGCCGGCCCTTCTCGCCCCAGGTGTAGCCCTCGCCGAGATCCTGATGGAAGTGCGACTCGACGATGTAGATCAGCGTCACCTCGCCGCGGCGGACGCGGGCGAAGAGTCCTTCCAGGCGGGTGATATGCTCGGCCCGCTTGGGGCCTTGGCCTTGCCCAGATGCTTCTTGACCCTCTTCCAGCTCAGCCGGGCCTGTTCGGGCGCAAAAGTGGGGCAGGCCCGCCGGTGCGGCGATAGGTCAGGGCGTGCGGGCCTTTGTTGTTATAGGCATGGAGCCAGCCGAGCACGGTCTCGTCCTGGCGGCCTGACCGTCTGGCCCAGGAGGTCGCGTTGTAGGTGCCGTCGGCGATCAGGGAGAGGGCCATGAAGCATTCGCGGGTGCGAGGGTGGTCCGCCCGGAGGGCCAGGCCTCGCGAGTCGTCGAGGGATTGGCCCCATTTCAGCAGCTCGACGCGGATCATGGAAGGCCCTCCCTCAGCCCGGATAGATCACCACGATCTCCCGAGATTGCCCAGAGATTTATTAAGCCGTGTGGACAGCGTTGAGGAGCTTTGGGTAAGATAGCCCGGGGTTTTGTACAGCCTTGTGGGAAGGAGTTGCCCTAATGCGGCGTCATGAAATCAGCGACGAAAGCTGGGATCGTATCAAGG
>JAABUX010000276.1_pt1 | contig 86820 bp, 69 predicted proteins | sample 5561851 | NCBI WGS metagenome assembly JAABUX01 (sample SAMN10711883, study PRJNA513361) | rock metagenome | isolation source: Antarctica rocks | place: Antarctica: Victoria Land, Richard Nunatak red sandstone | collected 2016-01-03 | reverse complement strand
TTCGCCTGGCTCGATAAGTGCCGAAGACTCTGGAAAAATTGCGAACGCAAGCTCAACACCAGCTTGCAAATGGTTCACCTCGCATTCCTCGTCCTCCTACTCAGAAGATCGTGAACAGGTTCTTAGTTCCGGGAAGAAGCCGGTGCCTGCCGTTGCGCGATCCTGGAAAACGAAGCCAGGCTGCACGGTATTGCGCGGCCGGTCCCGTTGAGGCTCGGCTACGCAGGGCGGGAACAGCGCAAGCACCAGGTCAGGCGAGAACTTGTCGCGAAACAACGGGTCGCATTGCAAACGCAGGCCTTGCTCCCGGCGCAAGCGCCGCACGGGAGTCCACCAATGCCGCGTCGCTACGCTACAGATATTCAGCGCGGCTCGATAAACCGGCCATCCCGCTCTTCGCATGTGAATAAGCCATGGCACATTGACCAGAACGGACGGATCGTGAGCCGAGAGAAATGAGCAAGGGAAGAGAATCGCCGAAACCCAGCGCAGCCCAAGCTTTCCGCGACCAGCGGGGCGGCGAAGATTAGCTCGCCTGCGATCATCAGGTCCGCGCCGGCGGTGATCGAGAGCAGATCGTCGTAGGAAATCATGCAGTTCCGGCAGGATCAGTTCGCGGAAAGTATTTCAGGCCTCGCTTCAGATCCTCACATCGGCGAACCAGCTTTCCGTCGTTCATGTCCCAGTTTGGCCGCATTGGCTCGAAATCGATGCCGCACCCTTCCACCTTGCCCCGGTAATGCGCGGTGGTGGCCGCGTCGCTTAAGCTCCAGTGCCAAAGCAAGGCAGGGATGCAGGTCACCGAGCGACCCAATGGTCGCAATCACAACCCGCTTTGTCATGGTTCGTCCAATCCGCTCTGCCGCGCTGTGTTCATCTGCTAACACTCCGGAAGAGGCCGCGCGCAATGGAAACCTAATCGGCCAGCTTTGGAGCTCTGCCCACGCGTTGGTGTAGGCTCAAGGCTACGGTGAGCGACACTTCTTTTCGCAAATCCTCGTCCCTCTTGCCTCTGGCAGCCTTTCTGTCGCTGCCACTCAGTATGTATGCAGGAGCGCCGCAGGGGGCAGCCGGATCGGCTACGCCTGCGGCGCGGAGTTCCGCGCTTCACGTAAGCCCGACCAAGTCACAGGGACAGCCTCTGCTGCCACCCGATTTTGCCGGTACCCCGCGTGAGGGCAACATCGTCATCCAACCAACGCCTTCCGATGCCGACGCGGCCCATACGGCGGTGCTGAAGGAAGACGGCCTGGTGGAATCTACCACAGCGCATTATGCAGGCAGCGGGCCAGGCGGCTGGACGCTCGAGGTGATGCGCTTTCGCGACGCAACCGGCGCTTATGGGGCCTTCACCTTCTATCGTGATCCCGCGATGCAGCCGAAGACTGTGGGCGATAACGCGGCAGCCAGCGCGGGCGTTTTTCTAGTGCAAAGCAGCGCTAGCCTTGTTATCGCGCGAGCAACAGGGCTTGGTCTAACGGGCAACGCAGCTCATCCGGGAATCGACCTGGGAACCGCCATGCAGGCCCTGGTGCAAGGCTTGCCGAAACTGGGAGGCCCTGAAGCGGTCATCCCGGCACTCCCCGGCCTCATGCCCGCCGAAGGACTGGAAAAACAAACTTTGCACTACACCATCGGTCCGGCCGGCTACAACGGCCCCCTTCCTGTTTCCGCGATTGATTTCGGTCGCGATGCGGAGGCGGCCATCGCGCGGTATCATTTGCACTCCGGCACGACTGGAACCCTCACATTGATCATGCTGCCGACGCCGCAGATCGCAGGCGCTACGCTACGCACGATCGCGGCGCTGCCCGACGCCTCGTTACATGTCGCAACCCGCCGCACCGGTCCACTGGTTGGCATCGTCAGCGGTGCGGGTGTGTCGCAGGCGGATGCCGGGCGGCTTCTCGGGCAAATCCGATACGTTTCTGACCTAACCCTCGACCAGCCCCAGGGCTACACGAGCGAAGTCGCGAAAGCGGCAAAACTGCTTGTCGGCATTGCCTGGCTCACCGCCATTCTCGCGCTGGCCGCGCTGGTCATTGCCGTATTTCTGGGCGCAGGCCGTGTTCTACTTCGGCGTCTGCAAGGCAGGCCCGATTCGTCCCTGAACGACGACGAGTTCATCAGTTTGAAGCTGTAATGGAACATGGGATCAGGATTTCGCCTGGAGCAACTTACCCCAGCTCTTCCATGTTCAGATCCAGCAAATATAAGCTTTTTTCAACGGGTCTTTACCCCAAAGCAGCTCCCCGGTAGAATCGAAAACGGTAATACCGCCGCCTGATGTCCCGGCAGGGTATCCCCGCGCGATTGAAGGCCGACGTAGCTCAGTTGGTAGAGCAGCTGATTCGTAATCAGCAGGTCACCGGTTCAAGTCCGGTCGTCGGCTCCAAAAAGTCTCCGCTGGTGAATTTCCGGGCATTCCCATTTCGGACCATTTATCCACGGAAATTTTGCCACCCATTCCCTTCGCGACAAGTCTCGCATGCCATAATCGGCTAAGAACCAGGACTCGCACGCATGCTCGCATGGAGGAGCTACCGAACGTGAGCGATTCTTGCCGTGACTACTTCCGTAAAGACGTGCTCCGTATTTTGGGTGTACGCGAACAGCAACTCCGTATCTGGGAGCGCAACGGACTGATTGCCTGCGCTGACTCCTACAGCTTTCAGGACCTTGGGCAGGTGCGCAAGCTCCGCGAACTCGGTGCCCAGCGTATTTCCGCTGGCAGCATTCGCAACGCGATCCGGGCCATGCGCGCCGTATCAGGCCTTCCCGATCCATTGCTCGAGGCCGGCCTGAACGTCATAATTAGCGGCTCGCGCCGGCTGACGTTTCGCCATTCCGGCGCTGTGATGGAGCCGATTGCCGGGCAGTATCTGCTCGACTTTACCGGGACGCGGAAACGCACCCTCGCCCCGATCACCCCCCGTTATGTATCCGCGCGTGAGCGGGACGGGGAAGTTGTACGCCTGTTCACAAAGGCGGTACAAGCCGAGGAGGCTGGCCGCATCGAGGAAGCTCTCGACGACTACGAAGCCCTACTCGGGATTTCTCCCGGCCATGCTGCCTCGGCCATCAATCTCGGCACCATCCATTACGGCCGTCGCGATTACCCGCGCGCTGAACAGTTCTACCGCATGGCGACCGAAAGCGATCCTTCCTCTGCGCTCGCGTTCTTTGATCTGGGCAATGTGCTCGATGAACTGAAGCGCGTGCCCGACGCCGTTGCGGCATATCGGCGGGCTCTCGATTTGCAGCCCAGTTATGCCGATGCGCATTACAATCTCGCACTTGCGCTCGAGCGCAACGGCCAGCATCGGGCTGCCTTGCTGCACTGGACGGCATACTTGCGGCTCGATAGCAGCCAAGGAGCATGGGCGCGCTATGCACGCGCGCAGCTTCGCAAGACCCTGGCGTCGGTCGGTATGCAATTGATCGCAGGCCAAGGAAGCAGGCAGGCTAAGGATCCTCTCGACATCCCACAGATCTCGCCGCCAATGCTGCGCGTCGTCTGAGCCTCTTGCCCCTTTATTCACTGAATTCGACGCAACAAGCAGGTACTATTCCCACTACCGTCAGACCTATCACGGGTCCGATTCGCCGCCGAGCAACCTGTGTTCGTTAAGGCGCGCTGCTCTGGTCGCAAGTATTCCATTCAATGTTTGTCGGGATGGTAGGCGAGGCAGGGATCGAACCTGCAACCCCCAGCTTAGAAGGCTGGTGCTCTATCCAATTGAGCTACTCGCCCCTGTTTGCTCCGACCTGCTCGGGCAGCAAAGCCTGATTGAAAGTATCCACGAGCACGGTCGCTGCCTGACTCCAGGTAGCACGTGCGGCCTGCTCATCCGGACCGAAGCCGACCGCATACAGCGTCCACCCGAACGTGTTTCGATCATACAAGCGCGCGGGCCTGACGACGACCTCGGCACAGCACAGCGGCAAATTTGTCCGGCTCAGGGTACGGGCCGCTTCTCGCGCGACACGCTCGAAATCCTCGAAAGCGACGAAGCGACCAGGGTCGATGGCCACGAGATCGAGGTAGCTGCCGAGGCCAGCAGCAGTCTGCTCCTGGCCTGATTCGGCGATTTCAGGGTCGACTTCCTCGCGAGTTACGGGGAAAACGTCGACCTTCGATGTGGAAATCTCCGCGGTGTTCGCGCTTTGGAGCAAGTCTCCAAGCTCGGGGTAGGCGCGGACCTCGGGAAGATTCGGTATCGAAAGGAGCGTGCCGGCATGCAGCCGCAAATCAATCCATCCTTCCCATGGCACCGCGATCAAAGGGCTTTCCGGCCCCACATCGACCGTCCAGTCGGCGATCAAGCGGCGGCCCCGGGTCCGGGTTCGATCTTCGCCGCGAGCCAGCGGGCAACCGTCTCCTCCGCCCATCGGCTCCGGTCCTCGCATGCCGGTGCGGCAAGAAAAGCACAGTGGCCGCCGTGCTGCGTTTCGGCATAGCTGACATGCGGATTGGCGAGCAGCGCAGCGCGCGTCCGGGGGAGCGTGCGGATGAATGGGTCGTCCGCAGCATGCAGGATCAGCGTCGGCCGGTCGAGCACGGCCGCGAAGCGCGAGGAGCGGACCTGTTCATAGTAATCGTTTGCATTCTTAAAACCTCCATAGCGAGCAACGATCTCGCCATCGAAGTCGCGCATGGTGCGGATGCGCCGGTACACGCCTTCCTCCTCGAGCGACCCATAAAGCGCTGGGAACAATTGAGCCTTCAAGCGCAGGCGGCGCTTCATGGCGCGCAGAAAGCGACGCTCGTAAAATTGGTTGGAAAGCAGGTGCAGAGCATCTGACGACGGCGACAGATCAAGCAGCGGCGAAACGCCGATCACCGCGCGCACCACCCGGCTGCGTGCCGCCGGCGAGAGTTGCGACTGCTCCCCCGCGTAGCGCAGCACCAGGTTGCCGCCCATGGAGTAGCCCACCAGCGCGATGTGTTCGAGGCCCAGCGCGTCGAGCGCCCGGACGACGGCACGGACGTCGTCCGAGCGCCCGGAGTGGTAAATAGTTGGGGAAAGCGCGTCGGAGTCGCCGCAGGAGCGCATGTTCATCCGCACCACATTCGAGCCTCCAGCCCAAAGCCGGGCTGTGTTCCCCAGAATGTACCCCGAGCTGGCCGAGCCTTCCAGTCCGTGTACCAGCACGACGGTGAGACGTTTGTGCCGCTCCGGCTGCCAGTGGCAAAGGCACAGGACAGAGCTTTCGGGAACCTCGACCTGCGAGCCGTCGGGCTGCTCGAGCGTGTGTGCCTCCTCAACAGGAACAACAAGTTGTTCAGCCGGAAGAGCCACCCTCCCAGAGCGGCGCAGGTAATTGCCAACCACCGTTTGCGCGTGGCCGTTGCGCAGCCAGCGCGGCGCGACGAAAGGGGTCAGCCATGCACAAGTTTCGTCCGTGGGCACGACCTGCTCCGGGGGGAGAGCAAGGGTGCTGGACGGGCTCATGCGCGCAGCTCCGGCGGGATCTGCGCCAGCACTTCGACAGCGCGCAGGGGGCCATCCGGTGCTTCCTCATGCATGAAAAATGCATACACATCAGCGCCCCCTTGCGCGAGATTGGAAAAGTGCTCCGCAAGGGAGCGCAACCCCGCCGCCGTGTACTGCGAGCACCGTAGCCGGAACACGCGCAGCGACCGGACCAACTCCAGGTCGGGGGAACGCAGCGTATCGCTTTCCGCCGCGCACAGCACCGCTCCATGTTTTGCAAGCACCGCGTACACCGCGTCGGTGAACCAGGACGCATCGCGAAACTCCCACGCGGTACGGAGGCCGTGTGGGCTGGCCTGGGCAAGAAACGTATCAAGCAGGGCAGTATCGACCGTGAATGGAGGCGGAAGCTGAAACAGCACGGGGCCAAGACGACCGGCCTCCGCGACCGGTTCGAGCGCTCTTGCAAATGCCGCGAGCACATCCTCGATTCCGCGCAGTTTTCGCAGATGCGTGATGCGCTGCGGTACTTTAAAAGCGAACCGAAACTGCGGCGGAGTTTGCGCGAGCCAGTTGGCGCAAGCCGCGGGAGACGGCAGAGAGCGAAACGTATAATTCACCTCCACCGCATTCAGGCGCGCGGCATAGGCCTCAAGCAGCTTTTTAAGCGGTGTTTGCGGAGGGTAAAAGCCAGGACGCCAACTCGGGTATGCCCATCCGGAGCAACCGATGCGTACTTTACCGGCCATGGGGAGCATGAACTGGGGCGGCTAGTGGGGATTGAACCCACGACATCCGGATCCACAGACCGGCGTTCTGCCACTGAACTATAGCCGCCATACAACATCTGATTGTAGCATCGAGCAGGATGCAGCAGGCATTATTCAGAAACTCCCCGGGGTCGGACAGAGCGGAGTGCATCTACTTTCCATGACCATTGATTCAAGCGAGACCCTGGGCAAGAGCTTGCACGGGTTTGCCATGAAACGTGGCGAAAGGAGCACATGCAGCTACGTCGCGAACCTCGTCACGAACCTCGTCACGAACCTCGTCACGAAATGTTGAACGGCAGCCCGCCTGTTAAGCCGCGGACTCTGCGGCCGGCAAGCCTCGGGCTGCGCAGCCGCATTGGCTCGGGGGTGTTCTCGGACACCAATCTCGACCACCTGTCTCATCTGCTGGATGACTGCTTTGTGCTGCCCGGCACACAAATCCGCTTCGGCCTGGACGGTTTGATCGGCCTGGTTCCGATTGCCGGGGATGTGCTGGCCGGCGTGCTTTCGTCGCTCATCGTGGTCGCAGCCTGGTTTCGGGGTGCACCGCCTGCCCTGCTGGCGCGCATGCTGGCAAATCTCGCGATTGACGTGGGTGTCGGGATCATCCCACTGCTGGGGGACGCATTCGATATTGCCTGGAAGGCCAACCGGCGCAATTACGCGCTGCTCTCTCGCCACGTTGCCGAACCAGGCCGGCATGGCTGGCGCGACTGGGCGTTTCTGCTTATCCTCGTCGTCACTCTGCTGGCCATTTTTGCCCTGCCGCTGGTGCTGCTGGGCTACCTGTTGGCCCTGCTCATGCACCACGTGTAAGGAAGCAAGATGAGCGCGGCCAGGAACTCGCGCGCCGTTTTACCTGACTCCCGCTCGGGTACAATCAGGAGCAGTCGGGGCGTAGCGCAGCCTGGTAGCGCATCTGCTTTGGGAGCAGAGGGTCGGGGGTTCGAATCCCTCCGCCCCGACCATTGTCCCAGCAATTGTCCACGGATGATTGCCTGCAGACCGATTCTGTTCAGGTCTGGTTCGGTATCGATCTTCGAAACCGCCCAGCCTGTGCTCGCCATGTGTCAGGAATCCGTCAGGGAATCACGTCTCCAGTCAGGGTACTTTGTCCGCTGCTGTTCGGGTAGACGATCTGCATCACCACGCTGTCTCCGGATTTCAGATGGGAGACGATCGCGTCGAAGTCTGCTGTATTTTTGATTGGCATCCGATTCACCCCTTCAATGACAACTCCAGGCCCGACCTGCGGATTGAGCTCATCGGCGAACGAGCCTGGAGTGACGGACTGGATCACCACGCCGCGCAGCCCGCTCGGTGCATCGCTCGGCAGATCGGTGACGGTCAGACCCAGCTTGGCCTTGCCCGGGTTGGGCGCTCCGGGCGCGCTGTCGACGGAGGTGTCGCTCGCGACGTTCACCGTGTCGGTCCGGTTGTCGATGGTGCAGGTCGTCGTCCTCTTCTCCCCCGCGCGCAGGTAGCCGATGGTCACCGTGGTGCCAGGACGGCGCGGAGTGATGTTCTCCACCATAGCGTCTCCACTCTTAACGGGCTTGCCGTCAACCGAGAGGATCACATCATTCGGTCTGAGGCCGGCCTTGTCAGCAGCCTTCCCGGGAGTTACAGAGCTGATGAGCACGCCCGTGCCGGCATCGTACATCTTAGCGACGGCGGAACTGATATTCGGCTGGAAGGAGATGCCGATGGAGCCTCGGACTACCTTGTGCTCCGGGCCAATAAGCTGGTTGTAGATGTTGACTACGGTATTTGACGGCATGGCGAAGCCTATCCCCATGTATCCATTGGACTGGGTCAGCATGGCGGTATTGACGCCGATGACCTCCCCATCCATGTTCAGGAGCGGGCCGCCGGAGTTCCCTGGATTGATGGCCGCGTCGGTCTGGATGTAGTGCTTGAACTGCCCGCCGACTCCGCCCTCGATGTTGCGGTTTTTTGCCGAGACAATCCCCGCGGTGACGGTCTGGGCGAGGTCGAACGGCGAGCCGATCGCCTCCACCCAGTCCCCCACCTGGGCAGCATCGGAGTTGCCGAGCTTGACGGTCGGCAGCTCGTGGCCAACATCGATCTTGATTACGGCCAGGTCGGTGTCCTTGTCGACGCCGACCACGGTGGCGCGGTGCCCCTGGTCATTGGTCGGATCGGTAGTGAGCTTAACGTAAATGCGGTCGGCTTTGTCGATGACGTGATTGTTGGTCAGGATGTAACCGCGTGGATCGACGATGAAGCCGGAGCCCAGCCCACGCTCCTCCTGCTCCCCTTGATTCCCTCCGCCGGGGCCGCCGAAGAACTCCTGCATGCCGGAACCGCCGCCACTGCCTGGCGCGCCCATGAGGTTATTGCGTCGAGAGTTTTGACCGGGCAGGATTTCCGTGTTGATGTTCACCACGGCGGGGCCGACCGTTTTGACGATCCCCGTGATGGTCGTCGATAAGTCAACTGGGCTGGGGATGGCAAGCGGTCTGGCGTCGCGGGAATCGACCGCCTTGTTCTGCTCGTCCTGCTTGCTTTGGGCGTACACGCCGTGAACGCTCGGCGAGCCGATCAGCATGCCGACGAAAAGCCCGACGGGAACAGTGGCGATGGATACAAGGGCCAGAAATCGCGGAAGGGAATCGTTCGCCCTCCCATCCGTCTCGGAGGCAACTCTGGACCGTTGCAGGAATACCGTTTTGATTACAGCTAATTTATTAGTTACTCGAAGCATGAGAATCCTCGTTTCTTGATGGAATACGTTCTTAAATCGTCAGGGGGAATACGTTTGACCAGCCCGGCGTTGCGCTACACCCTGAATGTGCCACAAGCAGGATCAGGCTCCCGTTGGAGAAACCTTGCCTATCCGTCCAGAGCACTAAAACTGTCGGCTCTTCGATCTCGGCCTGCGAAGATCTCAGGCGCTTTGCCCGGCTGCCGGCGACTTGGAGCGCAGGCGTCCATCGCCTGCCGCGCACCCCAGGTACGCTCCAGCGCACCGGGCGAATCTTCTCCATCGGCAGTATGGTCTCTACGGGACGTGAGGCAAGCCCCGGTTCGACCACGCGCGCGGTCTCCGCGTCCGTGGTGAATACGAGAAAGGCCGGCGCACCCAGCAGGGCTATGCTCAGCAGCGCGCCGGCACATCCGGCAGCGGCAAGCTTCACCCTGCCCGGTCCGGGTACCGCGCTGCCGCGCAAAAGGCGTCCTACCCGCGCCGCCAGTTGCGAACCATTGCCGGCCAGCCCTGGCGCAAGCTTGTGCCACTCCTGCGCCGCGGCGCCCTCGGCCAGCCGCGCCAAGCACGCCGCATACCCACGCCGCGAAACATGAGGGCCCAGCGCCGCGTCGTCGCAGGCCATCTCCCGCGCCCGCGCCATCCGCCGCTCCAGGTACGGCATCCCCAAAGCAAACGGCAGCATCGCCAGGGCAAACCGCGCCAGGGCAGTGAACCAGTCGTCCCAGCGGCGCAGATGTGCGGCCTCGTGCCGTAGCACTCCCTCTCTCTCCTCGAGAGAGAGGCTTTCCAGCAGCCCGCTCGGCAGCACAATGCATGCGCCGAACAAGCCGCAGGCGCTCGGCGCCGCGATCCCGTCCGCAATGAGCAGCCGCGCGCCCCTGGTCCGTGAACTGCCCCGCCCAATGCTCGATTCACCGTCCGCCATCAGCTCCCGGTATGTCGCCTGTAGCGCCGGCGGCGCGGGGGTAGCTGCTTCCAGCAATCGCCATAGCGACCACACCCCGGCTCCGAAGCGCACCAGCATCACAGTCGAAGCTCCGGCCCACAGCGCACAAAGCCCGGCCGCCCATATCGGCGATAGCCACATGAGCGGCAACGCGCGATGCGCAACCGGACCGGCACTCGGAAGGACCGAAAACGCATACCCCGAAGCCCATCCTGTAATCACGCCGTCACCAGGGTGGCACAACGGCAGCACCGCCGACAGCGCAAAACCCGCGCCCCACGCCCGAAAACCCGCCTTCGGCGAAAGCCCCGGCATCCACCGCGGTAGCACCGACAGAAAAACCGCGATCACGAGACTCTCCCACGCACCCCGCACCGCCACGGCCGCCAGCCCCGGAATAACTCCAGATGTAAGCACGGCAGGAAGGAATCCCTGGGGCAGTCCCTGGGGCAAACTTTGGAGCAGACCCGCCATCCCGTGCATTACTCCGCCTCCGCAATTCGCTTCTTCAACTCCAGGAGCTCACTCGAGCTGATCTCCGCATCGCCCAGCATTGAGAGCAGCAGTTGCTCGCGCGAGTTGTTGAAAAATCGCGCCAGCGTCTGCCGCAGCGCCGTGCCGCTCGCCTCCGTCTCGGGAACAACCGCCGTGTACAGAAAAGCGCGGCCTTTCTTGCGATGCTTCAGGTAGCCTTTTGCTTCCAGTATTCGCACCGTCGTCAGCACCGACGTATACGCGAGGCCCTCATCTTCCGGCAACGCCGCCTGCAAATCAGCCACCGAGGACTCACCACGGCTCCACAGCAGCTTCATCAACCGAAGTTCGGCTCCCGTCAGCGTCGATGAGGGTTTTGGAGGCATGCTCGTTGTTGGACTCACGATAAGCCGCTCGGGATAGCTCCGTCAACGAATGAATTAGTTGTATTCATGGAAATGCCCCTCATCGGAGTTAAGAGCCTCTGTCCTCCACAACTCTTTGCCGTTTACGCCCCCTCATACAAGCTGAGTGCGCAGGCAGCATGAGTGGCTCACAGCAGGGGAAATGAAGTCCTGCCTGCGCGTGAAAGCGAGGGCCACATATGACGCTTCAAAATCTTCTTCCAGGCAAAGTCAGGGCGTGGCTGGCAAAGGGCAGGGAAGCGCTAACAGCCTGAAGACTCGGCCGAGCTCTTGCACCCCGGCGAGGACGATCCGGAGCAGGCGCTGGTTCGCTACCTCCTGTTTTTTCTCATCCCGGTCTGGAATGCTTCCGGCATCATCGACTGGCTCTGGCACAAACAGACGGACATCGAGCACACCTCGAGCACCGAGGAAAGCGTTATCCCTAGGCTCATGTTCGCCGAGGCGGGGCTGCCGCTCCGCATGGCGCTGCTGCTTGAAATCAACTCCGGGGTGATCCTGGCCATGTTCGGGGGACTTGCTCTCCACGGGGCGACCGCCGTTTGGGACGTGCATTGTGCGGGAGGCATCCGCGAGGTGACCGAGCGCGAGCAGCATACGCATAGCTTCCTTGAGGTGCTGCCATTCGCGGCCGTAGCCATGGCGAGTTGCCTGCACTGGTGGCAGTCGCAGGCATTGTTTGGCGCGGGTTTAGCCGTCCAGACTTCGGGCTCTGGCTGAAGAAAAAGCGCCTATCGAACGGCTACGTAGCGGCGTTCACGGGAGCCATGGTGCTTGGCATTGGCCTGCCCTACGGAAATGAACTGTGGCGCTGCATCAAGGCGCGGTGCGATCCGCATTACGACGGCCGTGCGCAGGAAGCAATCGAGATCGCGAAAACGCAGCGTAGGAAGCCACTAACTGCTTCTGCTATTCGCACTGCTTTCAATAGCAGGGCGGCTCGTGATCCTTTTCGCCACGCGAGCCGCACTCTCCAAACAAAGGCTATTTAGCGCGCCTGCATGGACGGGCTGTTCTCCCCCTCGCCTCAATGCCCAAACGATTGGGCATAACGAGAGGGCTGAATGTTTCGCCTGTCGTGTTTTCTATCTCGCCGTGCTCTGCGTTGCCTTGGGGAATGGAGCCGCCATCGCCCAGGTGTATGTGTCGCCTGTGCAAAATCCGCACAGGGGGATTGTGGCTCCCACCGAAACAACGGCAACGAGCTGTATCGAGCTAGGCAAACAGGCAAACTCACCGCGGAGTTCAACTCGGGATGAGGTCCCCGCACGCCCGCGTATCGGTCTTGCGCTCGGCGGCGGAGGCGCTCCAGGCCTGGCGCATGTCGGCGTGCTGCGCTGGATGGACGAGCACCACATCCCGGTCGATTTTATAGCAGGCACCAGCATGGGCGCGGTGGCCGGCGGTATGCGCGGGCAACTACTGCGCTACTCTCTGAGCGAGGCGGAGTAGGCGCGGTACATGGCCGAGCGAACTTCACGTCAGTTCCCGTTGCCCGGGCGTATCGACCAGATCAAGGTAGAGGGGGGCACTGCCGTGATCGCAAGGACGCGCTGCATGCACTGCGGTCGCAACACGGAGAAACGCCGGCTCCTGCACATACCGAGCAAGATCTGAACGCAGTGCGTGGCAGTGGCGCACGGCGCGCATACTGGAGCACTTTTCCCGCGACACCCTCTCCGACCCAGACCCGGACGATGATGGCGGAGCCGCCGGGCAATCAACCCACCGAAATCCTGGTCCACTTGCGACCGCATACCAAAGGGCCCCCGTACCTGCTGGTCGGCTCGGAGGTTGCCGCGGACTCCGCCCGGGCCCCACGCGCGGGCTCTTTCAGCTACGTTTTTGAATCAGAACTTCGGAGGGACTGGATCGGAGCTGCGGGGCCTTGCCCGGGTGGGCTTCCTCACCGATCTGTCCGGTGAGTACATCCGCCGGCTGACGGAAAGCGGAGTCTTTATCGCGCCCAGGGTGTCGCTGCTCCAGCAACCGGTTTACCTCTGGGGAGTACTTCACGGCAAAAACCAGCAGGACGCGGCGGTGGTGTGGACCTGGGTTTTCGTTGGCACCAGAGCAGCGAATTGCGCATAGGTTGGCAGGCAAAGCCGAGCGCTGGCACGAGCGGCTGGGAACCGGCGGCGGCCCCGACCTGAACGGTACCGCGCAGCTCGCGCGGGCGCGGTTTGTATACGAGGGCGAGGACCAGGCGGTCGTTCCCACCCGAGGCTGGCATCTCGCAGCCGAGGGCGGCTACCCGTTCCCTGCCGTAGGCAGCGCGAACGCGCCCGAGGTGCGCGGCAACGCTGTCTGGTTCCACATCTTTGGCGACGTAAACACGGTGAGCCTGGGCGCGAGCGGCGCAAGCTACTTTGGACGGGATATCGCCCAGCTATTTCTGAACACACTGGGCAGTCCCTTTCGCCTCAGTGCGTCCGAGATCGACGAGTATCGCGGCACCGATGATTACCTGCGCCGGCCCATGTACCTCCGTCGACTCTTCACCTTGCCTGCGTCCCTCGGCCAAGGCATTTAGGCCATGGCCGGCTACGAATCCGGGCGCGCGTGGTGGCCTTCACAGCCAATCATCGAGTGGCAGGATGGCATCCTCGGGTTCGTCGCGGATACGCCGTTGGGAGCAGCCTCACTCACGGGAGCGATCGGAGATGCCTCGCACCGCAAAGTGGTCTTCTCCGTCGGTCGTCTGTTTTGATCTGCACGCCATTCCGACAGATTTGGGGGGAACCAGCCCGCATCCTCCAAAGCTGGGAGTAAATAACGCTGCCTACCTCCCTCCATAGAAGCGCTTACGGCGCTGCGGCCGGCAAAAGCTGACGAGGCAGCCCAGGTCCTTCCCATAAAACCACGGGAGGGAGTTCCATTTCACCGCTCATTTCCATGCGCAGGCGATGCATGCCGGCCAGCAACCCGGCACTGATCCGCACGGGCTGCGCGGCGCTCTCCGTCGAACCGCATACGCGAGCCCGCGGAGCCGGATTTGCGACAGGCGCCAAATTGTCCAGTTGCACGTGGCCCCCACCCCTGACGAGAACAGTAAAGGTATAGCCGCCGTCAGCGGGCACGCGAATCATTCGCTCCACCATGTGCGGACTGGCAGTCGCGACAGTAGGCGATGCAACCGGAGCGAGCGGATGTGACGAGAGCACGACGGACTCGCTTTTCCAGGCCTGATCAAAGGCTTGAGTCGACGGCCGTACGCTGTCACGATCAATCACATGCAGCAGCACACGGAACCGTCCGGAGCCGTCGAGCAGGGTGCCCTGGGCATCGGCGAACGTGTGCCGCACCTCGCGGCCCTCCGCACTGGTCCCATCACCAAACATCCATGCAAATTTCCGCCTCGCTGCTTCCGGCGCGTTCGCGGTAAAGGTAACGGGTTCGCGCGGCCGGAGAAGGCCTGCGGTATAGTGATAGCCGGCATCGATCGCCGCAGGTTTTATCTCCGGAGTTTCCGCTCCGTCCAGCACCTCCGTCGATCGGCCTTCCGTTTCAGCCACATCCTGCACTTGCACGTCTCGCACATCGCCCTTCAATGCGGAGGGCACCATGCCCGGCCCATCCATCGCCCATAGGCCGGAAAAATGTACGTCGCGCACACGCGGCTGCGGATAGCGAATCTGGAAAAGCGAGTACCAGTCCTCCAGACGAATGTCTTGAAAGCGGTAATCCGCGTGCGAACCAACGCCATCCGGGTCGGCCCAGAGCTCGAAAAAAGCGAACGGCACCTTGCAGTCGCCGTAGCCGGTTTGGAGCACGTCCATATTGCTCATTTCGAAGTGCGCGCTCGAGAAAATCTTCTGCGGCCAGCCCACGCGAATTGTATTTGAAATGCTGGTCGAAACCACCGAGTTCTCGATCGAGATATTTGTTACATCGTGCCCCGGCGTCTTAAACGCCTGCTCGGAGTAGCCCTCCCAGTTTCCCTGCAGCGCAAACACGTCGTCGGAAGCGCGAAAAAAGCTGTCGCGGACGGTCGTGTCGCCGCCACCCAGCCAGTCCATCCCGTCCTGGTTGGCGTCGCCCTTCGTCCCCGCGACCACCTTGACGTTGTAGAAGCCGATGTTGCGCGAGTCCTTCATCTGGATCTGCCAGGTACGGCTGCGCACGACCGTCGTAATGCCGTCGATCTCGATATTGCGGGCGTTATCCATCACGATGGCATGCCAGTTGCGCTTGTGCATCCACCCATCGTCGTCCGCCGGGTTCTGCGGTCCGTCGTAGACGATCATGCCTCGGCCCAGCACGTGCACGTCATGCACTTGCCAGATATTCAGACTGCCGAAAACAACCGCGCCGCCGGCGAGGTATATCGTGTCGCCCGATTGTGCATCGATCGACTCGCGATGCACCCCTGGCCCGTAATACCGTACGCCGGGCGTGTTCGGCCCGATGCGCGAGGTATCCGGCGGGTTTGCGAAAAGGAAGAGCATGTCGGCGTCGGCAAAGTGATCGCCGGGCCGGCTGATCGAGAGCTTCCCCGGCCCCGCAATCGAGAAAGTTATCGTCGCGCCATGCCGCACAGGCCGGATGCCGAGCCGCATTGGCTGCACCTCCACGCCCCGATCCCAGAAGTGCGGATCATCCGCCGTAACCGACACGCGAAGAGGGCCCGAGCCCGTCGAGCCGGTATCGAAATTCAGCAGGTAATAACTGCTCGCCGCATGCACCACCGGCGTTTTGCGTCCGTTGATCATGACGACGTAGTGATTCGACCGAACCTCTTGCGGCACAGGGTAAAGCGTAACCGAAGCTTTCGCAGCGGCCAGAGACGCGCACGAGCTAAGCGCCAGCAACGCAAGCGTACAAAGGGCAGGGAAATCGCGGCGTCCTCGTCGAGCCCATAGCCGGAGCAGAAAAACGAACATGCGTTCAGTATCCCAGAAGGAAAGGGACAGATTGGAACCGTCCGAAATATTTGCAAAAGTGCGTTCCAATCTGGGATTGAAGCAACTTCATTACGAACGTCATAAGCGCGGAAAGAAACCGTGTCATGTGCAGCATGTCTGACTGCTACTATCCGCGATGTGATGGCTCGCGACAGGCGTAGCTCGTTAAGTGTTTTGTTTACCTGTCTTTTTTCTGCCTGCTGTTCTGCTTCGGAGTGTCTCTTGATACAAGTGTCTGCACTGCTGCCTGTTTGTGCGTTTCGGTTCTCCCACGTGCTACCCCGCTTGCGGAAGGTGAGCATGACAGCCGCAATCTGCGGCGCTGCGGCACTTACAACGACGTTCGCATGTGAGACGGCCGCCGCCCAGACTGCGCACTTTGCCGGAGCGCAAACCACAGTGACTTCCAGTGCCTTCGTGAATCCCTCCGGACTAGCCGTGGATGCCAGCGGTAACTTGTATATCGCCGATACCGGCAACAATCGAGTACTCAAGGAGACGCTGTCGGCAGGGAGCTACACCGAAACTACCGTCCCGTCCACCTCCCTGTCGTCGCCTCTCGGCGTGGCCGTAGATCAAGCCGGCAATGTTTATATCGCGGACACCGGCAACAATCGAATCGTAAAGGAAAACTTCTCTGCGAGCGGTTATATCGAAACCCCTGTAGTGACAACCACCAGCTTGAATGGGCCTGCCTTCGTCGCGGTCGATGCCAGTGGGGCCATCTATATTGCGGACACTGGCGGAAGTCTCGTGCTGAAGGAAACCTCGACAGCGGGCACCAGTTATACGGAAAGTACAGTCAATCAAAGCTCATTGAGCCTGCCTTTAGGATTGGCGGTGGACGGAAGCGGAAACGTCTACATCAGTGACTCCGGCCACAACCGAGTGTTGAAGGAAACGCTATCAGCAGGTGCCTATGCGGAATCGACGATCGTATCCGCCGGCTTGAATGGTCCGGACGGCATCGCTCTGGATGCAAGTGGAAACGTCTATATCGTCGATACCGGCAACAATCGAGTATTGAAGGAAGCCTTATCGAAAAGCACCTACACCGCGAGCACGCTGGCATTCAGCAATCTTGCTGCTCCATCTGCAATTGCGCTGGACGCAAGCGGAAATATCCTTGTCGCGGATACCGGCCACAGGCATATTCTGAAGCTGCTGGGAACTGGCGTGGACTTTGGGGCAGTCAGTCTAGGTCAGGCGAGTAACACAGCTGTTTCCTTGAATTTCATTTTTGACAGTCCTGGCAGTCCTGGCAGTCTTGGCAGTTTGCCTGCAGTATTGACACAGGGAGCGTCGAATTTGGATTTTGACCGGGCGATTACCGGGTCCTGCACCACGACCTCTTCGTATAGCCTCGGCGATATCTGCTCGGTGGACGTGACCTTTGCGCCTAAGCTTGCCGGTACCCGCTATGGTGCTGCGACGTTGCAGGGTAGCTCAGGAAACACGATCGCAACGGGGTATGTGCAAGGCACCGGAGCAGGCCCGCAGGTTGCTTTCTCTCCCGGGGTCGAAACTTCAATAGGAATGACTCCACAAGGAAGCAATCTGGGTTCTCCCTACGGCCTTGCCGCAGATGCGATTGGAAACGTGTACATTGCCGACTTCCATAATGATCGAGTGCTAAAAGAAGTGTTATCGGGCGGCAGCTACACGCCGACCACCGCGGTTCCCGGCCTGACGTCTCCAGTTGCGATCACGGTCGATGGAAGTGGAAATCTCTATGTTGTGAGTGGAGGCAGCCAGGTATTCAAGGAGACGCTGTCGAGCGGCAGCTACACGCAAAGCTCAATACCGTCCAGTGCCCTGCATAGCTCAGGCGTAGCAGTGGATGGAAGTGGGAATGTCTACGTCCTCGATCGCGGCGCAACGAGCCAGGTGCTCAAGGAAACACTCTCCGGAGCCAGCTATGCAGAAACCATGGTTGATAGCAGCCCCTCCTTGTGGAATGCATTCGCAGTGGATGGAAGCGGAAACGTCTACCTCGCCGAGGACGGAGGACAAGTTCTGAAGGAAACGCTCTCCAGCGGAAGTTATGCGAAGACAATGTTGGTGACTACGCCATTGTCACGCCCCGGTGGGATTGCAATCGATGGAAGCGGAAATATCTATATCTCGGATTCCGGCAATAACCGGATTCTAAAAGAAACGTTTTCGGCTGGGAACTACAGCCAAAGCGTGGTAGCAACAGGGACTTTGGATACCCCGGTTGGAGTCGCCCTCGATGGCAGCGGAAATATGTACATCGCTTCTAATGGGGATAATCGCGTACTGAAAGAGGACTTCGGGGATTCACCAAGCCTCAGCTTCGCAACCACAAAGCTGGGGGCAACAAGCAGCGCACAAACCATCAGAATCCAGAACATCGGCAATGCTCCGCTGACCTTTCCCCTTCTCACGAGTGGGATGAATCCCCTCCTTGCAGCCAACTTCACTCTGGATAGCACGGTATCGGCCGCGTGCCCGCCGGTTGGCGCGTCCTCGCCGGCTGCGGAAACGCTGCAGGCCGGCGCTTCTTGCATCCTGTCGATCAGCTTCGCCCCAACGACGGTTGGCGCTCTCAGCGGCGCGCTGGTGCTGACAGACACAAACCTGAATGCAGCGGCTCCGGCCTACGCGACACAGAGGATAGCGCTGAGCGGGACCGCAATCCCGGTCGACCCAACGCAGGTGAGTGTGAGTGCGTTGCCGGTCTCAACACCAGTTGGCCAAGCGGTCACGATCAGGGCCGCAGTGAGCGATTCGACGCAGGGCAGCACGACGACCGGCGGCGTGACTTTCATCGATACAGTAGGAGCCGCGACGGCATCGCTCAATGGAGGCGCCCCCGTGCAGCTCAGCAACGGAATCGCGGTTCTCAGTCTGACACCCAGCACCGTGGGCACACATACAATTACGGCGAATTACGCCGGAGTCGCGGGCGGTTTTGCAGCAAGCACCGGCAGCACGTCCCTCGTGGTCACTCCCTTGGCGCCAAACCTTACTTTTGCGCCAATTCCCAACCAGACCTATGGGACGGCCCCGTTCGCGGTAAGCGCGAAATCCGCTTCAAGCGGAGCGGTGACATACGTGGTGGTCAGCGGTCCAGCAACAGTCGCGGGAAACATAGTCACTCTTAGCGGTACCGGGACGGTGATGCTGAAAGCAACCCAGGCGGCGATTGGCAACTACGCCGCTGCAACAGCATCCACAAGTTTCGGAGCGGTGTCCCCGGCCGCGGCGCCAGTAAAGCCAATATTAAGCTTCGCCCCGATTGCAAGCCAGACCTACGGTGCGGCGCCCTTTGCGGTAAGCGCAACCTCTAACTCGAGCGGAGCGGTAACGTACGCAGTGGTGAGTGGCCCAGCGACGGTTGCCGGAAACATGGTCACCCTTACAGGAACGGGCACCGTGGTATTGAGCGCCAGTCAAGCAGCCAACGGCAATTACGCGGCTGCAACCGCCAACGCCACTTTCTCGGTGGCGCCTGCTTTCACGCTGGCCTCGGGAGCTACCGGAACATCGGGAAGTAGCAAGACAGTAGCGCCGGGCGGGTTAGCGACGTTCGATCTCATGCTGACCCCTGGGGTAAGAAACACTTTTGCCAACGCCGTCACATTCTCGGCAGCAGGCCTGCCCTCCGGCGCAACCGCGACCTTCGCCCCGGCTACAATTGCGGCGGGAAGCAAAGCGACCCCGGTTGTTCTAACGATCCAGACCAGCACTCAAACGGCGCGCAATGAAGTGCCTTCTACAGGTATCGCTTTTGTGCCTGTAGCGTTTGGACTCACACTGCTGCCCCTGCTTGGAATCAGGTCGGCTCGCAAGCGGCTGCTCGAAAACCCACGCTTGCTGCCGGCCATTCTCTTCGCAATGCTGTCCCTGGGAACTGCGCTGAGCTTGAGCGGCTGCGGCGGCGGTTCCAGCCAGGCGGCCACGCCCGCCCCCACCCCATCGCCCGTACCTGCTCCTCCACCAACAGCGCGAAACTACTCGATAGTCGTGACAGCGAAGGATCAGTTAACCAGAGTGCAAAGCGTAGTCAACCTCACACTTGTCGTCCAGTAATGTTGTTCAGCAGTTCACAATTATGCGAAGGCTATGGGCGCTCACTCGCGAGGTCACCAAACTTCCATGCCGGCGGCTCGGGATAAAACTGTAGCAATGTCAATTTAAGGCCGCTTTCCAGCGAGTGTTCTTTTAGAAAATGATCGGCACTTCCCAAAGGTAAGGAGAACCGTCTACGATCAATCCGCTATGAACGGAATGCTGCAACGGCTTGTGCACTGCTTTTCAAGAGTCCGGCACGGTACCGGAGCGTGGCCGTTAGCTCGCGTCCAGAAGGACGCGTCGAAAAGGATCAGACATCATGGCCGTACGCCCCGCCCCGCTTCTCCGTGTCGCAGGTCTTACCCTTTCACTCGCTACCGCGTGTACGCTTTTCGGCGTCGCCCAGGCTCCGCATCCGCTCACTCCTGCTGATGGACAGCGCATCGACGACATCATCCACAAGATGACGCTCGAGCAGAAGCTCGACTACATCGGAGGCACAGGGTTCGCCATCCGCGCCGTGCCTACGCTTAACCTGCCCGCATTGGAAATGTCGGACGGCCCCTATGGCACCCGCTCCAATGCCGGTTTTCCGTCGACGACCTACGCCGCGGGCATTGGTCTCGCAGCGAGTTGGGATCGCGAGCTCGCTTCGCGGGTGGGCGGCGGCATCGGTCGCGATGCCCGCGCCCGCGGTGTTCATTTCATGCTTGGTCCGGGCGTCAACATCTATCGTTCTCCCCGCAACGGCCGAAACTTCGAGTACTTCGGCGAAGATCCGTTTCTGGCCGCCAACGTAGCGACCGGCTACATCACCGGCATGCAGGCGCAAGGGGTCAGCGCGACGGTGAAGCACTTCCTCGGCAATAACTCCGAGTTCCTGCGCCATGATTCCGATTCCATCATCGACGAGCGCACGCTTCGCGAAATCTATCTGCCGACGTTTGAAGCCGCGGTACGGAAAGCGCATGTGGGCGCCATCATGGACTCCTACAACCTGATTAACGGCGCGCACGCGACCCAGAACGGCTACTTCAACATCGACATTGTGCGCAAGGAGTGGGGCTTCCCCGGCACGGTAATGTCCGACTGGGACGCGACGTATGACGGGGTGGCTGCGGCCAATGGCGGCCTCGATCTCGAGATGCCCACCGGCAAATTCATGAACCGCGCCAATCTACAGCCGGCCATTCAGGCCGGCACGGTAACCCAAGCGACGATCGACGAGAAAATACGCCACATCCTCACGACAGCGATGGAGTTCGGCTGGCTCGACCGCCCGCAGACCGACCCTTCCATCTCCTACGTCGACGCGGCGAACGATGCAGTGGCGCTCGACTCCGCCCGTGAGTCCGCGGTGCTGCTCAAGAACTCGGGCTCACTGCTCCCGCTCAACAAGTCGCAGATCAAAACCATTCTTGTCGTCGGCCCGGACGCCTATCCCGGCGTACCGGTAGGTGGCGGCAGTGCCGGTGTGGTGCCGTTCCACATGGTGAGTGCGGTGGAAGGGCTCAAGAATGCGCTGGGCAGCTCGGCAACCGTGTACTACGACCGTGGCTTGCCCATGCTTTCCGAGCTGGCTCGCTCGACCGAATTCACCACGGAAGCAAGCGGCGGCAAGCCTGGCCTCACCGTCGAGACTTTCGGAAATGAAGACCTCTCCGGAACCCCTGTGTCTACCTCGACCACCTCTCACATCGATACCACGCGTAACGGCCGAGGGGGCAGCGAGATCGAGGCCATGATGGCGCTCGGGAACTCCGGCGCAAAGCATGTCTCGCATCGCTATTCCGGTTACTACAATGCCTCTGAAGCGGGCCGTTACATTGTCGTGCTCGGGGGGGGCGGTGAAAACTCCGGCAACCGTGTCATGGTGGACGGCAAGCAGGTGATCGACGACTGGAAACTGGTGCGCGCCGACCAACCGCAGGTCACACTCGACCTCGCGGCCGGCTCTCACAAAGTTGTCGTCGAGCATTGGGACGGGAACCCATTCGGCAACCGCATCCAGTTCGCCATCGCTGCGCAGAACAAGATCGTCAACCAGCATGCGATCGAGCTCGCAAGAAAAGCAGATGTTGTGATCGCCTGCGTCGGCTTCAGCTCAGACAGCGAAAGCGAAGGCGGCGATCGCACCTTCTCGCTTCCCTATGGGCAGGACGAGCTGATCAATGCGATGGCTGCCACGAACAAGAAGACGATTGTCGCCGTGACTTCCGGTGGCAACGTCGATTCCACTGCGTGGATCGACCAGGTACCGGCGCTGCTGGAAACCTGGTACGGCGGACAGGAAGGCGGCCGCGCTCTTGCCGAGATACTGCTGGGCGAGGTCAACCCGTCCGGTCACCTGCCGGCTACGTTTGAGCGCCGCGCCGAGGACAACCCGACCTACAACAACTACTACCCCGAGCCGGGAACAAAGCGCGTGGTCTACAAGGAAGGTATTTTCGTCGGCTACCGGGGCTATGAGCACAACAAGGTGAAGCCGTTATTCCCTTTCGGCTACGGGCTCTCGTATACCACCTTCAAATTCGCGAACTTACAGGTGAACCCAGCGACGGCAGGGGCGAACCCGCAGGTGAGCGTCGCATTCGACCTGACCAACACAGGCAGCCGCAAAGGAGCGGAGATCGCGCAGGTGTACGTATCGGACACCCACGCCAAAGTGCCGCGTCCGGCTCGCGAGCTCAAGGGTTTCGAGCGTGTCGAACTGGCGCCCGGCGAGACAAAACATCTCACGGTCGCGCTCGACCCGCGCTCCTTTGCCTACTATGACACCACGGCGAAAAAGTGGACGATCGATCCGGGCAAGTTCACGGTGCACGTCGGAGACTCGGTCGAAGTTACCCCGTTGCAAGCCACGATCGAACTCACGCAAGAGGCGGCTAACTCCACTTTCTAAAGTTCCCATCTGAAAGCCGCCATACTCTTGCGAGTACGGCGGCTTTTCTCGCGCTTGATATCGGTGGTAGAGCCTGCGCTGTCAGGGCGAACGAGCATAGCTCCTTTGACGCGGGTTCCTTACTGCTTCGGCAACTGCAGCAGCAGTCCGCCGCTGTTGCCACCACTCTCCACTTGCGGTAGCTGGCCGTTCCAGCGGTCGATGAGTTGGCGCTGGTTTTCTAGCCGGCGTAGTTCGAGCAGCTGCGGGGTGATCGAGCTTTGCCGGATGCGGTTCGCCTCGGCTTCACCCTGTGACCGCGCCACGTTCGACTTGGCGTCGCCATCGGCTTCGGCGATCTTCTTGGCTGCTTGTGCTTGCGTTTCGGCAAGTTCGTTGCGAGCACGTTCCGCGTTCTGGATAGCTTGCGCTTTCGCGGTGATGGCGTTCGCGATCACCTCCGGCACACGCGGCGCGCCGATAAAGCCGAACTGCTGAATGCCCACCCCGACAGGCGTGACTTTCTGTTGGATCAGCGCTTCCACCTGATGCAGGAATTGCGCTTTCTCTTCACCGTAGATTTGCTCGACGGTGTAGGTCGAAGCGACCTCGTTGAGCGAGTTACGCACAATGTCGCGCAGAATGCCATGGGTAAAACTGTCGAGATCGCTGATTCTGTACTTGAGGTAGAATTCCGGCACCATGCGGGGCTCGATCGCATACGAGAGCGAGACGTCGGTGAAGATTTCCATACCCTCTTTCGAGTTGAAGCCCATCTCCTCATTCAGCGGACGGCCTTCATCGGGGTTGCGGGTCCACTTCACGGTCTGCACATAGGTTGGAAACTCGATGATCTGGCTGCGCAGCGGGCTGTAGAAGACCCAGCCTGTATGGATCGGGATTTCCGACGCACCACGCTGACTGCCGGAGAGCAGGATTTCGACACCGGTATAGCCTGCGCCGATGCGCGTAACGGAAAACACGTAGTTGAAAAAGATGAGCAGCGCAATGATGCCGGCAACTCCAAGCAGAAGCAGCTTAATGAGTCGGACGGGCATTTGCGACATGGGAGAAACAGTGATGTTGCGAGATTCCATCTGATCGAGAAAGCTCATGACGACCTCCGCCAGAAGCGCCAAAGCGCAAAGGGAAGAAAAAGAAATAGAACAACGAGACAGGCTGTGCCCTCATACACGGCGCTGTCGCTCGGCCGGTTGAGCAGGTGTAAAGCGAACACCATGCACTCATAGCCAAGCATGAGGATGAGCAATGTGAGCAGGAGTTTGAGCAGAAGGTTCACGGCATTGTGGCCTCTCTTTCGGGGCCGGCTACCGATTCCAAATACTATGCCTGTTGCGGTCAAATGCAGCAGAAATCGAGAGCACACAAACCTCGGTCACGTGAGGGTAATCAGGTCGCCTGCTGCGATCGGACCGGGTGTCGTTGCGACTCCGTACACGCCGGCTTTGCCGTCGTGCTGTCGTGCGAGATGCGTCATCAGGGTAGGGGTACGTTTGCCGGTAGCTGGATCGATGGTGATGATGCGGCAGCGCGGGTCGCGCTCTTTGATCGTAATCTCGGTTTGGTCGCCGACGCGCAGCGTCCTGCCGACAAAGGCATCCTCGCCGAAGCCGTCGCCACTGTCGAGATCAAGCAGGATATTTGCGCGGAACCGCCGTGCATCGACGGGGAAGCCCATTTCCTCACTGAGTCGGCGGAGGGTTTGCAGCGAGATCAGTGCGATTGGTCGGCAATCCATCATCGGACGTTCGCTCCGCTTGAGCCGCATGGCTTGCGAGTTCGGCAACCCGGCTTGCAGTGCGGCGATCAGGGCCGGATCGCCAGCCACGTAGCGCGCGCCGCTCCAGGTTTCCACCTCGACATCGGAATGGGAATCGGCACCGGAATCGAAAGCCGCGATTGCTTCGTCGTCGTCTGCATCGGTGCGTGATTGCGCGGATGGGAGAAAACGCGCCTGGCAGCGCAGCATCGCGGTACGCTCAGCGCCTGTGACCATGGGTTTGCCGAGGGCTGCGCCTGCGCTCTCGAATGCGAGCAGGCGGTCGCCGTGCAGGCCGAATGGGCCTGCATACGTGTCGGGCACACGTTCGCCGCCCATGCTTTTGATTGGATAGCGCCAGAGGCTGTCGACACGTCCTATGGTTTTCACAAACGCTGCTTTGCTCACGCCTCAGCTTACGGGGTATGCGCGTCGTCTGAGCGGATGTGTCCGGCCTGACCATGAGGCGATACGTGGGCGGCGAGAAGAATGTTCCACGTGGAACATTCCCCATAACACTATCTTGATCTCACGGCGAGTCTTAAGCTCAATTAATACACTGGCTTAGGGGTTCGACGGCTGATTGGCACAGCGAATCGACGAACTGTGCATGCAGGACGGTCCTGCATGCTCGAGAACCCGGCTTGCTTTACAAGCGAGCCGGGTTTGTCCCTTCGGTTTCCACGCCGAGTTCGGCGAAGGCGGCCTGAGCCTTCCCTTTATCGAATGCGCCGTCACGGGCCAGTTTGGAGAGTGTCGCGGCGACAATCGATTCGGCGTTGATCTCGAAGTGGCGCCGCAGGTGTTCGCGGTTGTCGCTGCGGCCGAAACCATCGGTGCCGAGTGTGAGGAGGCGCGCGCCCAGCCAGGGTGCGAGCTGGTCGGGGATCGTTTTCATGTAGTCGGTTGCGGCGATGATGGGGCCTTTGGCGTCCCCGAGCGCCGTCAGAATGTAGGGCTGGCGTTCGGCGCTCGCCGGGTGCAGACGGTTCCAGCGCTCGGTTTCGAGTGCATCGCGGCGCAACTCGTTCCAACTCGTGACGCTCCAGACATCAGCTGCCACGCCGTATTTTTCGGCGAGGATTTCCTGTGCGCGCAAAGCTTCGTTCAGGATAGGGCCTGAGCCAAAGAGTTGCGCGACCGGTCCGGACTGCTTGCCTTTTTTTACCTGCGATTTGTCAGAGACCGGCGCCGGGCGGAAGCGATAGATGCCGCGCACGATGCCCTCGCGCACGGACCCGTTTTCGGAGTCGGGCGGCATGGCGGGCATCGCGTAATCCTCGTTATACATGGTGATGTAGTAAAAGCAGGCTTCGCCTTCGGCATACATGCGGCGCACGCCGTCCTGCAGAATCACCGCAAGCTCGTAGACGTAGGCCGGGTCGTAGCTCAGGCAGGTGGGTACGGTGCTTGCGAGCAGGTGGGAGTGGCCATCCTGGTGCTGCAAGCCCTCGCCCAGCATGGTGGTGCGGCCTGCGGTCCCGCCCATCAGAAAGCCCTTGCCGCGCGAGTCGGCGAAGGCCCAGATCATGTCACCCACGCGCTGGAAACCGAACATGGAGTAATACATGTAGAAGGGGATTGTCGGCAGGTTGTAGTTCGCGTAGGCTGTGCCGGCCGCGGTGAACGATGCCATGGAACCGGCTTCGGTGATACCTTCCTCGAGAATCTGCCCGTCCTGCTCCTCGCGGTAGTAGAGCATCACGTCCGCGTCGTGGGGCTTGTATTTCTGGCCCTCGCTCGCGTAGATGCCAACTTGGCGCACGGCGGACTCGAGACCGAAGGTGCGGCCTTCATCGGGGACGATGGGCACGATGAGCTTGCCGATTTTCGGGTCCTTCATGAGCGAGCGCAGCATGGAGACGAAGCCCATGGTGGTCGAGACTTCGCGGCCTTTGGAACCGGCGGTCCACTCGGCGAAGAACTCAAGCGTGGGGGCGCCGTCGAACTTGTTTTCGGGAACGGTGCGCGATGGAAGATAGCCGCCCAGCGCTTGGCGACGCGCCTGCATGTACTGGAGCTCCGGTGAGTCCGCGCCGGGCTTGTACGGCCTCGCGTCCTTGGCTTGCTCCTCCGATAGCGGCAGATCGATCTGCTTCACAAACGCGACGAGCGCATCGTCGGTGAGTTTTTTCTCCTGGTGCGAAGCGTTGCGCGCCTGGGTATTTGCAAAGCCGTAGCCCTTGACCGTCTTCGCGAGGATTACGGTCGGGCCGCCGGTGTGCTCGGTGGCGCGCTTGTAGGCGTTGTAGATTTTCGCCGGATCGTGGCCGCCGCGGTGGAGCGCCCCGAGCTGCTCATCGGTGTAGTCGGCGACCAACTCAAGAAGCTCCGGGTACTTGCCGAAAAACTCCTTGCGCAGGTACGCGCCGCCTTTGGCCTTGAAGGCCTGAAAGTCGCCGTCGACGCACTCTTCCATACGCTGCAGCAGCAGGCCGGAGTGGTCGCGCTCAAAGAGCTTGTCCCAGTCCGAGCCCCAGACGACCTTGATAACGTTCCAGTTCGCGCCGCGGAAGACGCCTTCGAGTTCGTCGATGACGCGCATATTGCCGCGCACGGGGCCGTCGAGACGCTGGAGATTGCAGTTGACGACAAAGACGAGGTTGTCGAGTTTTTCGCGCGAGGCCATCGTGAGCGCGCCGAGGGTATCGACCTCATCCGTCTCGCCGTCGCCGACGAATGCCCACACCTTGCGCGGGGTTTTCTCGATCAGAGAGCGGTTTTCGAGGTAGCGCATAAAGCGCGCCTGGTAGATCGCGTTGAGCGGGCCGATACCCATCGAAACAGTTGGGAAGCGCCAGAAGTCGGGCATGAGCCAGGGGTGCGGGTAGCTGGAGAGGCCGGGCTTGCCGCGCAGTTCGTGGCGGAAGTGCAGGAGGCGGTCCTCATCGAAGCGACCCTCAAGGAAGGCGCGGGCGTAGACGCCGGGCGAGGCATGGCCCTGAAAGTAGATGAAATCGCCGGGCTGAGTTCCATGTTTTGCGTGGAAGAAGTGGTTGAAACCGACTTCGAGCAGGGTCGCGAGCGAGGAGTAGGTCGCGATGTGGCCGCCGATGCCGGCATCCTTTTTGTTCTGCCCGTGCACCATGGCCATGGCGTTCCAGCGAATGAGGGATTCGACCTTGCGTTCCAGATCACGGTCGCCGGGGTAGGGCACTTCCTCGTGTTTGGGGATGGTGTTGCGGTAGTCGGTGACGAGCTCGCCCGGGATCTGGATGCCCGCTTCGCCGGCGCGCTTGCGCAGCGCTTCCATGAGCGTGGCGCCTTGCTCCGCGCCCTCGGCGACGATGACCTCGTCGAAGGCTTCAATCCATTCGGCAATCTCGCTTTGAAACTCCGCCTCGGCGGCGGGTACAGCTACTTTGGTGGCCATCGGTTCTAAGCTCCTCACGCGCGAACAATTGGGAATTCTGCATTTGGCGCGCGGTAAAAAATGTACGAGGACAGTGTACGGGGTAGCCGGCTATGCTGCCCAGAGTGCAGACAGTTCTGCCTGGTTCGGACGGAAGCAGCCGGCAGGCGAAGCTGCCCGTAGCTGTTATCGCGTGCCACGGCTCTTGCGCGCGGCCGTCGCCGGCGTTGTTTTTGCTGAAGAAGTCGCAGAAACGGCCTGGTCAAGGTAGGAAAATAGCATTTGCGGATCCTCGACCTGCACGAACGAGTGACCCGGGTCGTGCGAGTGCGCGGTCACGACCCAGATTGTGGGGGTACGGTTGACGCCGAGCTGCCGCCCCAGGTCGCGGTCGGCGCGTATCTTGTCGGCCAGCTTGCCTTGCGGGTCGACTACGAAGGGCAACTGCACATTATGTTGCTGCGCGAACTTCTGCGTGGCCTGGTTCAGGTCGTCCGGGGTGCTGATGGCCTGCTGCTGAGCGAAGATCGCGTCGCGGTAGTCGTCGCCCAGTTTGGGCGATTTCTCATCGAGCCAGCGCGCGTTGACCGCTGCCTGGAAGCTCCAGTTGTGCTGGGGCAGAGGGAAATCATGACGCATCCAGGGGACGTGATATTTGTTCATGGCATTCATTAACGTGGGATTGGCTGCGGCGCAGGCCGGGCATTCCAGGTCGGAGAACTCGACAATGGCGACATTGGCCCCGGCAGGCGGCTTGAGCGCTTGGGAGTCCACCATGGATTGCGGCACCTGCGGGACCTGCGAGAACTGCCCATGGGCGGCGACAGGCAGGCTCGCGGCCAGCGCCAACGCCAGCAGCCCGGTATGGCGCGAGACGCGGTTCTTTGACGCCCCTGGAAAAATCGTTGCGAACATGATTTGCTCCTTCATCACGCGCCGGTTTGCCCGGGCGCATGGGCTGTAAGCTTTGAGAGACGGGCGGCTTTGCGATGAGCGGCTGCCCGATGGCGGCAAATCGCCGCCGAGGAGAGAAACCCCTTCCATGCGCATCCTGCTTGCACTGCTTGCGGCCTTAGGCATTATCGTATCTTCGCTCGCGTTGCGGGTCCACTACTCCACGGATGCCCAGCCATGCGACATCAACGCCCACTGGGATTGCGGCATTGTGAACCACAGCCGGTTCGCCCTGGTGCACGGGGTGCCGGTGGCTGCGGTCGGCATCGCCGGGTACGCGCTGCTGCTGGTGCTCGCGGTATTTGGACTGCGCAAACTGCTGCTGGTGAGCGCGGCGGTTGGTCTCTGCTATGCGTTTTACCTGACGCATATCGAGCGGGATCTGCTGCAGGTGTGGTGCTTATACTGCGTGTGTTCACAGGGGGTGATCGCGCTGCTGACGCTGCTGGCGGCGGGGTGGGTGGCGATGGGGCGGCGGCGAGGTTACGCAAACGCTTGAGGAGAAGGCAAGTAGCGCCTGTGCCTGAAAAACCAGGACCTACATAAAATTCAAGACCTACACAAAATGGAGGCTATGCCGCTCGAATCACAGGGCACCCTTCATATTTTAAATAGCTCCCTTAACCGGCGTGTCTGGGTCCGGCTTACAGGGATTTCCGATGCTTTCTTGTCGTCCATGCGGAGCTGGTAGCTGCTGTTGAACCACGGCACAACCTCGCGGATGTGGTTCAGGTTGACGACGAAAGACCGGTGGGCGCGCCAGAAGATTGCCGGGTCAAGCAGTTCGAGCAGTTCTTCGAGGGTGCGGCATTTGGACTGGCCTTCGAGTGTGCCGGTGGTTACGGTGATGGTGCCGTCATCGACCGCGGCGAAGCAGATGTCTTTCTGGTCGACCAGCAGGAGGCGCGAGCCGGCTTGCAGCACGATCTTGCTAGCAGCAGCCGGTTTGTTGGCGCTGGCCTGTTCGATTAGGCGGAGCAGCGCTGAAAGCTGGGCTTCAGTACCGATTGGGGCGGTACCGAGCGGGACGGTACTGAGCGTGACGGCGCCGGCGAGGCCTGGCTCCCCCCCGGGCGCGGCGGCGCCGGCCCGCTTTTGTACGCGGTCACGCGCGCGGTCAAGCGCCTGTAACACGCGGGCGCGGTCAAACGGCTTGAGCAGGTAATCGATCGCGTTGACGTCAAACGCGCGCACGGCGTACTGGTCGAAAGCTGTCGCGAAGACGATTTGCGGAAGGGATTCCACGCTTTCATGCTCCAGCAGCTTGCGCAGTACTGCAAAACCGTCAAGGCCAGGCATCTGAACGTCGAGAAAGACCACGTCCGGGCGGTGGGTGCGGATCAGGTCGACCGCTTCAATGCCGTTGCTGCCTTGCGCGAGCACGTCCACATCGTCTTCAGCATCGAGCAGAAATTCGAGCTCTTCGCGGGCCAGGCGTTCGTCGTCGATGATCAGCGCGGTAAGAGCCATAGGCGGTTTGAGTATACGCCCGGCGGTCATCGCTAGCGCTCGTCACGAAAGGCATACAAGCGCCCCGGGGCTTCTTCCTGCGCGCGGTCGCAGCCGCACTGTACACAGAACCGGTCCGTGAGTCCCATGGTGCTGTAGCAGCGGCGACAGCTGGCCGAGAGCTCGTAGGCGCACTGCGGGCAGAAGTGGAATTCGAACTGCACGCGCGTGCCGCAGGCCGGGCAAAGCGTGACCAGCGGTGCTCGCAGCAGGAAGTAGAGCACTGAGCCGATGCCGCCGGGCAGCACGAGGCATACGACGATCCAGAGCCGCGCACGCATGCCGCGACGTCGGGTGTCGCGGGAGATGTAGCCGACCATGAGCATGTACAGGGCCGATAGCGCGCTCCAGGAGAGGGCGAAGTACAGGCGCAAGCCAAAGGGAAGCTGATGGTGGCGGTGTGCCGGGACAATGACCCAGAACACATAGAGCATGCCGACGAAGGCCAGCGCGGCCGCGGCAACGGACCACCGCGGAATGAGCTTGAGCTCCGAGGTCAGGGTGGGAAGCCCGTCCTCCGCTGGAGTGTGGCTTCTCGTTGCCGAGCGGCGAGTCATTCGGGTCATGGTGGTTATCGCCTGCTCTGGCGAGCGGTTTGGGATGTGCGACGGTCGCTGCCTACCCGATCGCTGCCTACGTTGCTCCCTACAAGGAAGAGCACCGCGGCGACCGCGGCAAACAGGGTCACACCGAGGGCCACGAGCATGCCGGGCAGGTCAAGCAGGGTTTCGCCGGCGAGCATGTCGTCCATGCCGGCCCAGAGCGCGGGCGCAAGCGCCAGGGTAAGCGCGCCGGTGATGAGCAGAGCGATGAAGAGATGGCGCCGCCCTTGCTCCCGTCCGGTGCGCCGTGCCGCCAGTGCGTTATATACGGCACGACGCGTTTTGAGCGCCATTGCCCGATCGGCAACGGCGTCGCTTCCGGTCAGCGCGGCAAGGAGGCTGGAATCGGGTTTGGAGGCCGGCGTCGAGAGGCCTGCCTCGGCGTTCGCCGGATTTCCGGCAACTGAAAATCCCTGCTGCTCTACGGTCATACTCACGAGCGCGCCTCCCCTCGGTCGCTGTCTGCCGCGCGATTCGTCGCGGCTTCGATCCGTGGCCGCAGGGAAGCCAGACCGCGGTACAGCCGGGATTTTACCGTGGATAGTGGGGCACCTGTCACGCCTGCAATCTGGTCGAGCGCGAGCTCCTCGTGGAAACGCAGCACCAGCACTTCGCGATGCAGGGGGTCGAGGGTGAGAAGGGCTTCGGCGACCAGCGCGCTGTTTTGCCGCAGCAGGTAATGGTCAAACGGTGTGGGATCGTTGCTGGCAATCTCGAACGGATGGTCGTTCTCCGCTTTTTCCGACATTTCCTCAAGGCTGGCCATGGTGCGGCGGCGGCGGAAGTCGATGACGAGATTGCGCGCGATGGTGAACAGCCAGGTATCGAAGCGGGAGTTGCCGTTAAACTGTGCACCGCGCACCAGGACGCGCATCCAGGTCTCCTGGAAGAGATCTTCGGCCAGATCGCGGTTTCCGGTGAGGTAGAGCAGGTAGCGCAGCAGGCGGTGCTGGTACTCGACAATGAGCCCGTCGAGCAGGAGCGGGTCGCCCGCCTTCAGGCGTTGAGCGATCTCCGCGCTGGCTGTCCGGACGGAGTCCTCGATCGCTCCCAGGCTGTTTGCTTTGCTGCGCATGCTGCAGAATCAGACGCCGGAGCCGTGGTAAAGGACGCAGCCGGGCAGGGAGGAATTGCGCTGGGGCGACCGGAGCAGCCACGGGTGCCCGATACACTGGAGTGAATGGAAATTCTGTATGGCCTGCACCCTGTGGAAGAGGCGGTACTGGCTGGTTCCCGCAAGTTCGACCACGTATGCCTGGCGCGCGAACGCTCGGACGCCAAGCTGGAGCGGATCGCCGACCTGTGCCGCGAGCGAGGCATCCGGCTTCGACTGGAGCCGCGCGACCACCTGACGGAGCTGGCGAAGACGGCTGCTCACCAGGGTGTGGTCGCGCTGGTTCGTGCCAAGGTGCTGGCGGAGCTGGAAGAGTTGCTGGCGCCACAAGAAGGGCACCGCGCGTTGCTGCTGGCGCTCGATGGCGTGGAAGATCCGCAAAACCTGGGAGCGTTGCTGCGCACGGCTGATGGCGCCGGGGTCGATGGAGTGGTCACGACGGAGCGGAGGTCGGCACCGCTGAGCGCGGTGGCGGCAAAGGCGGCGGCGGGTGCGGCCGAGCATGTTCCGGTGGCGCGGGTCGTGAACATGACGCGGACGCTGGAGCAGATCAAGGCGGCGGGGGTGTGGGTCATCGGGTTGGACGAACGCGGGACGGCCGATTACGACCAGTTCGACTACACGGCGCCGTGTGCCCTGGTGCTGGGGCGCGAAGGCGCGGGGCTGCACGAGCTGGTTAAGCGCACCTGCGACCAGCTGCTGCGGATACCGATGGCGGGCGCGATTGCGTCTCTCAATGTATCGGTTGCCGGGGCGGTGGTGTTGTTCGAGGCAGCCCGGCAGAGGCGTGCTGCCTCGCTTGAAAGTGCGCCAGTGGTGTTGAGTACGCCGAAAAAGCAAAAGGGATTGGGTTCATTCTGAAGTATTTTCGTTCGCAACAAGTGTTCCGGGCCGGTCTGCTCCCCTTGTTTTTAAGCGGCGGCATCATGTGGGGGCAAGCACCGGCTTCCGAGACCTCCCTCCCGTCGCCGCACGGCAAGGTTCTGTTTTCCCGTTCGGGTGACTCAGGGACTCCGGCTCAGGCGCCTGGGGAAACGGCGCCGGCCGCACTGGCCGGCTCGGTCACCGATGCCATGCGTGCCGCGCCTGCGTTTATCTCGTATGACTTCACGATTCACCTGCAGCCGGCAACGGCCGCTCTTGAGGTGGAGTTGCGCGCTACCGTGCGCAATGACGGCGGCCAACCCCTGACGACGCTGCCGCTCCAGCTCAGCTCATCGCTCCATTTCGAGCACATTCGGCTTGCCGGCAATGCTTTGCCATTCGCTATACACCGGATTGATAGTGACGCGGATCATACCGGCGCCCTGACCGAAGCGGCGGTTGCGCCCCCGACGCCGCTGGCGCCGGGGGCTCAGGCGACGTTCACGATCGACTACTCGGGTGCAATCGCGCCGTCGAGCGGACGGCTGGACCGGATTGGAACCCCGTCCGCATTTGCCGCGCGGTCGGACTGGGACCGGATCGGTGAGGGTTTTAGCGGGCTGCGCGGCTTCGGTGACGTTGTCTGGTACCCGGTCGCGTCCATCCCGGCGGTGCTGGGCGATGGCGCCAAGCTGTTTCACGAAATCGGACGGCAGAAGGAGCGGAACAGCGCGGCGGCGGTGAGCATGGCCATCACCGTGGAGTTTGCGGGCAATGCGCCCAATGTCGGTGTCCTCGATGGGCATCGCGTGCCGCTCGGCGCGCCTGCTTCGCTGCCCTCGGCGAGTTTCCCCGGCGTGCTGCGGGTTTCCTTGCCGCCGACGCCGCTCGGGTTCGACACACCTTCGCTGGTGCTTGCGACACGGGTCGAGGCTGCCGCTACCCCGTTTGCGGATGTTCTGGCGCTGCCTGCGCATGCACGGGCGGCATCTGCCTACGGGGCAGCTGCCGGCCTGCTCGACCCTTTGTTTCGCGACTGGCTCGGCGCCAAACCGGCCAGCCCGCTGCTGCTGGTCGACCTGCCGGTCGAAAACGCGACGCCTGCCCAGGACGGCGACGCGCTGCTGCTGAGTGTGACGGGAAGCAGCCCGTCGCAGCTGGCCGGCGATCTGAGCGGGCCTTTGTCGCACGCTTATTTTCACTCACCGCGCGCCTGGTTGAGCGAAGGGGTCGCGGGCCTGATGGCCGTGCTTTGGATTGAGCGCACGGAAGGGCGCGATAAGGCGTTGGAGCGATTGGGTGCCGGACGTGCCGCGCTTGCCCTGGCGGAGCCGGGGAGCCCGGGAAGCTCGGGCGGCCAAGCTTTGGTCCTGGCGCAGGACGCGGTTTTCTATCGCACCAAGGCGACGTATGTTCTGTGGATGCTGCGCTCGCTGGTCGGCGACGCGGCGCTGGGCGCGGCGCTGCGTGCCTACGACCCTGCGAAAGACACCGCGCCTGAGTATTTTGAGAACCTGCTGCAACAGGCTGTGACGGCTGGAGGGTCGGTCGCAGGGTCAACCACAGGGGGCCAGGCGGCTGTGGCCGGTTCACCGCCCGCCCCTGGTACAGTGCCCGATTCGAATGCCGAGAGCAATGGCGTGCCCGATCTCCACGCCTTCTTCAAAACCTGGGTTTACGACGACCCCGGCCTGCCCGATCTGGCGATCACCAATGTATTTTCCAGCCGGACCGGTGCGGGCGACCAATGGCTGGTGTCGGTGGAGGTCGGCAACTCCGGCTATGCCGAAGCGGAGGTTCCGCTGACCGTGCACTCCGCTTCGACGGCTACGACCGTGCAGGTGAGGGTGCCGGCACGCGGCAGCATTTCCCGGCGTGTTTTGCTGCTGGGCGAGCCGACGGAGGTAGATGTGAACGATGGGAGCGTTCCGGAGGTCCAGGCCAGCGCGCACCAGCGCATCATCCAGTAATGGCGGCCGCTACGGGGTCGCGTCGCCGGTAGCCTCCGATGGGACGGTAACCGGCTCGGCGAGTGTGCCGCTAATGGCTATGGGCGTCCCGTCCGGCACTGGAACGAGTTGCAGGCCTAGGGCGCGGTTCCAGCCGATAGTGCCCGATAGTGCGGCCGATGTAGGGGAAAGCGTGCTGTGTTCGAGTCGCAGACCGTCGGGGGTGAGCGAGCCGGAGGCGGTCCAGTTTTCGAAATGGGGCAGGGCAGGCGAGAGATCGCCGTCGAGCCAGGTGGCCTGGAAACTGCCTTTCGCGTTTTCCATCAGATCGGCCGCGGTTGTGCCCGTGAGCTCGAAGTTGGCCGTCCCGCTCAGGGTGCCTGGGCCCCAGTTCTCATGCCAGAGGGCGGCTGCCTGCGTTGCGTTTGCCCCGGTGAGCGAGGCTTGCAGCGCGTACCGTGGTTCGCCCCGCTCCAGCGAAAGCGTGCCGTGCAGGTGAAGGCTCCCGCCCAGGGCGTGGCCGTCGAGGCTCTGGATCGTGACGGACGGGATCCCTGCCGCCTCGGTTGTGAGCACGAGGGACGCATCGCGCACCGGCAGCCTGCCAAGGGTAAGTACCCCGGCGTGCACTGACCCCGATAGCGTGGGCAGGTGCGCTTCCTTTCCGTTGAAGCGGTTAAGCAAGGCTGACAGCAGTTGCGGGCGAGGGCTCCCGCTCAACGCCCGCCCGAGCAGCCCTCCGTCGAGCGATGCGGTGCTGACTGAGAACTCTGTCGCGCACCCTGTTTGCGGGTTGCAGGGCAGGCTGAGTTGTGCGTGGCCACTGAGCCGGAGCGGCGCCCGACCGTCGCCGAACAGGGCGGCGGGAGCCGTCCAGCGGATGAGCCCCGGTGATAAAGCGGCATCGAGCGAACCCAAGGTGACGGGAAACGGCAGCCAGGGCGCGCTCCAGCGGACGTTTTCGAGGTGAACGGTGCCGGTTGCGGGAGCGCTTTCCGGCGCATCCTCGGCGGCTCCTTCACTTCTCAGCCATATGCCGGAAATTGTCAGCGCGAGCCGTGCCGTAGCGGGGGTGTCTGCCGAAACGGGGGAAAAGGAGGGGAGATTGGGCAGTCGCAGGGCTGTGGCTGCTGCCTGGAGCGCCCGGAGGGTTCCCGCACCGTTTGCGTGGAGGCTGTAGCCATGGCGGGATAGTTCGGCGGAGAGCGCCATGGGTGCCCCCGGTACGCCCAGCGACAGGGGCTTACTCGTAATCAGCAGCGCCGCTCCGGGGCCTGCCGTCAACTGCAACTCGGTGAGTACCAGGTGGGCATTGTCAGGGCCGGTGCCCGCGAGCTCAAGCATGGGCGCTGACGCGGAGCCTGTGAGCTGGTTGCCGGCCGGGGCCTTCGCGGAATCCCAGGTGTAGCTGCCGCTGATTTCGCCGTTGAAGCGCCCCGGCCTTGGCGCTCCGGGGCGTAGCAGGCCCCCCGCGGCAGCGATCACGCTCGCCGGTACCTTGTCTGCCGTAATTGTGAGCGCTCCGGAAACGTCCCCGGGCTCATGCGTGAGCAGAAGCGAGCCGTCGGCCAGCGGCCACCGGCACCGGAAGGCATCGGCCAACGGGTTCGAACGGCTGTAGTGGCCGCGGCAGGTTGCATCGATAGTGAAGGGCTGGTCCGGGGTGAACTCCTGCCGGTGGAGATTGGCCAAAAGGAGGTGAGTGCGCACGTCGAGGTGATCGATCTCGCCTTTGAACTGCGCCGTGAGGTCGACATCGCCGCGCCAGTTCGCGTCACTGCCCCCGAGGATGCGGCTGAGCTGCCCGAGCGGGGCGTGGGACCACTCCGCCTGCAGTGAGAGTGGCATGGTCCCGAAAGCTGAAGCCCGATGAAGTTCGCCTTCGAGACGAACCGCGCCGGTATCTCCCGCGGAAAGCTCGAGGTCGGTACGGACCGGCTGGCCTTCCAGCTTGAGGCGCCAGACATCGGGGCGAGCCAGGGACATGGAGAAGTCGGCGTTCAGCAGTGAGTAGGGGAGTTTTTCAACGTTGCGCTTGAAATTGATGCGGGTGCCGGTGGCCTGGATATAAGGGAAGCGTGGAGCGGGGCCGGGGTGGGGCTGCGCGGTGGGCGCGTTGGGGATGTGCGAGGCCTGCAGAAGTACGGAGGAGATGTTCCATCGGCCGGCGTCGTTCCGAACCAGGTTGACGCTGGCGTCGGCGATCTCGACGCGGTCCAGCTCGAAGCGGCCGCGCCACAGGGAAGAAAGGCGGGGCTCCGCGATGACTTCAGGGGCGCGCAGGGCAGGTTCGGCGCCGAAACCCGGCTCCTCGCCGACATTAAAATTTTGTATCCGGAACGCCGGCCAGGGCAGCAGCCGGAGCGAGATAGAGTCCATGCTGACGGGGCGGCCGATTGCGCGGCTGATCGCCCCGGCGATGCGGTGCTGGAAGCGCCCCAGATTGATGAGGGGCGGTATGGTGGCCAGCAGAAGCAAAACGATGCAGCCGGCAAGCAGTCCGTGCTCACGGCGGAGGGTATGCCTGCTTGCCTCCGTTGGAGCCTGCAATTGCCGCACGTCAGCGGACTCGGTGGAAGGTGCGGCTCCAGCGGGTTCCGTCGAAGAAGTGAAGCACGATGTGGCTGAACCAGGCGATCTGGTCCGCGGTGCTGGTCTTGTTGATCTGGTCTTCACTGGTGACAAAGGACCAGTAAACAAACAGCGGGCGGCCGACGATGTTGGCCCGCGGCACAAAGCCCCAGTACCGGCTGTCGAGCGAGTAGGGGCGATTGTCGCCCATGCAGAAGTAGTCGCCCGCGGGCACGACGAGGTCTTCTCCGTTGATGTGCGTCGGCAGTTCCACGGTCCAGGTCGCGGTTACGTCGTATCCGTCGGCCGGCGGAACGGCAGGAAAATCGTCCCGGTATGGGACGTAACTCTGGTCGCTCGTCTTTTCAGTCTGGGGCTCGTACTGCGCTTTGCCGTTGAGGTAAACAATGCCGTTGCGGAGGTGAATGCGGTCGCCGGGGACGCCGACAACTCGCTTAACAAGAAAAAGATCCGGTTCGCCCGGCTTATAGAACACGACGATGTCACCGCGGTGCACGTCACGGTAGTGGACGAAAGGGGCCCAGGCGGTTTTGGGCGCGAGCGTGATGCGATCGACCACCACGTGATCGCCGACCAGCAGCGTTTTCAGCATGGAACCGGAGGGGATCACAAAATTCTGGAAAACAAAGGTGAGGATAAACAGCCCGAAGACCAGAACGCCGCAGATGGAAGCGATGAACTCGAGCGGAGTTTCTTCTGGGGCTGCTGTGGGTCGAGTAGGTGTCGGGTGGGCGGATTGCTGATCTGGATCAACCGTGGTGGCCATAGGCTCCGTTTGTGTGTCCTTCCAAAAAAGCTGAAGCCTGAGCGCACAGCGCCTGCCATGAGACTTCTCGACTAGCGCACGATGCGGAACATGCGGTCCCAGCGGGCGAAGTCGACGATGCCATCGACGGGGTCGTTCTCCACTTTATCATCCGGCAAAGTCGGCATGTCCGTAGCCGAAGGTTCGCGGAGTGAGAAATAGATCACAAACGGTCGGCCCAGGATGGCCGCGCGTGGAACAAATCCCCAATAGCGGCTGTCGCGGCTATGGTTCCGGTTGTCGCCCATGACGAAGTAGTCGCCGGGCGGGACCTGGACATCCCCGTCGTGGACGTCGGCACGCAACGCATTCCACCAGCGTGTATCCACACCTGGATCGGTGTAGGTGCCGGATGGGAAGTTATCGCGGTAGTTGTCGCGGTAGGCAGGCTCAAACACGGCGTAGGGCTCGATCAGCGCGAGCCCGTTGCGGTAGACGACGCCGTGTTCCAGGTGAATGCGGTCGCCGGGGACGCCGATGACGCGCTTGACGACGTAGTCGTCGGGGTCGAGCGGGAAACGGAACACGACCACGTCTCCACGCTTCGGCTCACGGTAGGGCAGCAGCCTGCCGAGCAGCCCTGCCGGCGCATAAATCTGCTTATTGACGAGTAGAAAGTCGCCGACCAGCAGGGTGTGTTCCATGGATTCGGAGGGGATACGGAATGGCTGGATCACGAAAGTGAGTATAAAAAGCGCGACGACGACCATCGACAGCAGGGAGCGGATGGTGTCGGCTACGGTGGGCAGTAGTGGGTGCGCCGGGTGCGGTGCCTGTTTTGGCACCCGGAGAGATGGCGGACTCGATCCGGCATCTTTTCCGTGTTCCGCGATGTCACGGGTCACGGGAGTTCCGCCGGGACATCGGAGCTGCGCATTTCTCCGCCAAGCCGGCGAAATGCGCGCTTCGCGGCTTCCTGCTCGGCTTTTTTCTTGGTGCTGCCGCTGCCTCGGGCCAGCGCCCGGCTGCCTTCTCCATCGGCGGTTCGTACTTCCACCAGAAAGCGCTTGCGGTGGTCGGGGCCTGTTTCCGCCTCGACGGTGTACTCGGGCTCCTTGCCGCCGCGGGCTTGCAGGTATTCCTGCAACGCGGATTTGTAGTCGCCGATCGCATGATTCGCCTGCAACTCGCGGTGCAGTGCGGCGGCCTCCGGCTCGACAATCGTGCGCTCCACAAATGCCGCCGCAGCCTCCAGACCCTTGTCAAGGTACAACGCCGCGGTGACGGCCTCGACACAGTTCGCCAGCAGTACGGCCTTTTTGCGGCCGCCGTTTTTTTCTTCGCTGCGGCCCATGCGGAGCCAGCGCCCAAGTTCCAGGGTTTGCCCAACCTCGCCCAGGTGCTCCCGGCTTACAAGCGCTGCCCTCATGCGTGTGAGGTCGCCTTCGCGCAGGTCGGGGAAACGGCGAAACAGCGATTCAGCGACCAGGAGACCCACGATGGCATCGCCCAGAAACTCCAGCCGTTCGTTATCGCCTGCCCAATTTATGGAAGGCCGGCCCGCTTTTGTCTGGACCGCATTGCCGGGACCATTGCCGGCCGCCATTTGTTGCTCATGACGCAGCGAACTATGGGTGAGCGCCTGTTCCAGCAGCGCCGGCCGCGCGAAGCGATGCCCTAGCTTCGATTCCAGCGCTTCGAGCGTTGCGGCTGAGTCGGTTCCCAATCCAGTTCCTGGTTCGCTTATAGCTTTTTCCGGCAATCGTGAGCATTCCATTCTGCCCCGGTCCAGTTGCGGCCAGGGGCGCAGGGTTTATTGCTGCAACTTCCCTGGTAGGGATGGATGGCAACGCGGACCGGAGTGGTGCCTCGCCCCTGTCATCTCGGGATTACCGCGGTTTCCCCTCGTCCTGATCCGGGACTGTATGCGGCAACGAGAAGGGCGCGTCGAGTCCCTTCTGCGCTGCCTGAAGAGTGTCCTGCTGGCCGTCGCGCACCGTCATGGCTGTTTTGTACTCAGCCAACGCATCGGGCCGCTGGTCGTGTACGTCGGCGATCCGACCCAGGTAGATGTGCGACCAGGCCAGCAGGCGAGGATCCTCCGTGAGCCGGATCGTCTCCTTGAAGTCGTTGGTGGCCGAATCCATGTCGCCCTTCATGAGCCAGGTGAGCGCCAGCAGGTAGTCGGCGCGCGCGGGGTCGGCGGTGTGGTCTTTGAGCGCCTGCATGGCCAGCTTGCTCGCGCTTTCCGCGTCACCGGCCTTCAATTTCGTTTCCGCCTGGTCAAGACCCCGGCCGCTCACGGTTGTGCGGATCACGTCGCCGGGCGCCTGCTCCACGAACGCGATCTGTTTGGCGCGGTGCACCTGGGTGTCGACGTCCATGCCGTAGACCATGGGCCCGATGGCCTCGCGCAGGCTTTCCGGGTTGTGCTCGAACGCTCCGAGCTGGTCGTAGAAGTACTGTGTGAGCACGAAACCCTCGGTCATGGCCGTGTTCACTGCCTTGACTCTTACTGCTTCCGCCTGTTGCAGGGTTACATCTCGCTGGTGCTGGAGGCGCGGAATCTCGGGGCGCGGAGCGTTGGCCGGGACAGTGAAGATGGCGACGCCGGTATCGAGGGTACGCGCCTCGACGGCACGGATCATGCACTCGATGACCAGCGAGACGATATCGGCGCGGTACTGGTACTCGAGCGGCGCGTCCTTGACGGTTTTGAGCAGCGGCAGCAGGCGGTCGAGCGAGCTGGCGCGCGCGTACAGCAGCGGCTCGATCTCGTAATGCAGATAGGTATGGCGGACATCGTGGAGGTTGACCACGCCGTTCACTGGCGAGGCCACCACGACATAATCCGCGCCGTACACGCGGGCGTTGGTCTGGCCGGGATCGAGCAGCGGCTCGGGCACTACCAAAAAGCGCGAACCGGTGTAGGTGCCGGTCGGCAGCTTGAGGTAGATGTTGGTGTTGAGGATCATGCGCGTCAGCGGGTCATGCAGCTTTGTGGTTTCCGCTTCGTAGTCGGGGTGGAAGCGCAGCCAGACCAGGTGCAGCTCGGTTTTTTCCGCGAACTTACGAAGCAACGGAAGCATGCCGACGACCTGGGTCGCATCCGGGGGCAGGTCGACCTCCTCGACCGAGGGACTGAGCTCGGGCGGAGGCGTGAGGTAAAGCGCGAGCGAGACGTACTGGGCCAGGTCGCGGGAGCTTTCGTAAAGCCGGTGCTGGTTGATAAAGGTGCAGAGAGCATCGCGTGCGTCGCGCGCATCGGGAGAGGCCTGCGCTGCTTGATTGACTTGGTCCCGAACGCGTTGCCGTATCGGATCGGACCCGGCGAGTCCGGCGTCGTAGCCGCAGGCGTTCAGCGCGACCGCCACGTCGAAGAGTGCTTCGCTCGACTGAAGTGAGACGGAAGGGCCGGCGGGGTCGATCAGCGCGGGCGGCTTGGGGACGCGGGGCGGCTGCTTCAGCTCCGTGCCGGCTTTGGCGGCGGGGGTTTGGGCGGGCAGCATTGCCGGGGGGAGCAGGAGCAGGGCTGGAAGCGTAAAGGAAAGAAGGCGCGGAAGTGACATGGTGAATCGCAAGGTGAATCGCAAGATTGCCCTCAAGTCTAATGCAGCGGACGGAAGGGGCGTACACGGGCTGCGTTCCATTTGACGCGCCGGGACCGAAATGGGACTGCCGGGACGGCTCGGGACGGCTACTATGGACGGCAGGAGAATGGATTTGAAAAGTTATACAAAGGCTTTCCTGGCAGGCTCGGCGATGATGCTTGCCTGCCCTGCACTCGTTCTTGCTCAGAAGACCGTGGCGCAGACACCTGTGCATCATGCCCGGTCTCGTGCCGTGGCCGCCAAACCGGCTGCCTGTCCTGCCCTCGCAGCCGCTCCCACGCTGCCGGCGGGGATCCCGCCAACGACTGGGGCTACGGAAACCGCGTTTGCGCTGCGGTATATAGATATGCAGGCTGGCACGGGCGATCCCGTGAGCCCGGGCGAGTTCCTGACGGTGCACTACACCGGCTGGCTCGCATCTGACGGGACCAAGTTCGACTCGTCGGTGGACCGGGGTGAGCCGTTTCCATTTCAGCAAGGGACGCACCAGGTGATTCCGGGGTGGGATCAGGGGTTTGGGGGGATGCGTGTCGGGGGCAAGCGGCGTTTGTTTATCCCGTACCAGCTTGCGTACGGGGAGGATGGGAGGCCGCCGGTGATTCCGCCGAAAAGCGACCTGATCTTCGATATTGAGCTAATTGCGGCGTCTGTGACTCCGCCGGGACAAGCGCCTGCGCCACCAGTGCCGGCAACACCGCCCCAACCGGGAGCGCCGCCGAACCCGGGGCGCTAAGTGTAAGTGCTACTGTCGGATGCGACCAAAACGCAGATCGTGAGCGAAGCAGGCCGGTGAAGCTGGCCTGCTTCGCTCACGATGACCCTGCTGTACATTACGCTGAATTAGTAACACTAAGTCTAGCAACTCACGCTAGCCCGGAACGGAAACCCCGGCCAGCGACAGAATGGTGGACCCGCGTACCGGTTCGCCGAAGACGCGGGCGGGCTCAAAGACGCTCCACATCATTTCGTTGGCCAATGCTTCGCGGCTTTTGGCATCGGCCAGGCCGGAGATGACGCGGTAGTCATAGACGCGGCCGGCGGCATCCACGAAGACACGGACCACGACCGAGCCGTTAAGCGCCATGCTCGGGTTGGAACCGTCGGGCAGCGAGGCATAGAGCAGCCGCGGCGCCGAGGCCATGCCGATCGGTTCATCGCGGGCCGAGGCCGGCTCCGGCGTGGCGAATGTGCCAATCAGCAGCCCGACGGTGCCGAGCAGCAGCACGGCGCTGGCGAGGCCGGCGGAGGCTTGTACTGCGAGCGGGGCGACCGTATTGTGCCAGCGTACCGCCAGCTTTTCGAGTATTGTACCGGTGGTGCGGGCCTTTTCCCGTGAAACGGCAACCCTGAGCTGCAGAGCCAGAGTGGATGGCGGTTTAGCGGAGCCGATCTGCGAAAGGGCGGCGAGGGTGCCGCGCCACTGGGCAAAGCTCCGGGAACACGCCGAGCAGTGCTTGAGGTGCTCCCCGACTTCGGCCATGACGACGCCGGAAAGCGTGCCGTCCAGGTAGCTCGAGAACTGGTCTTCCGCTTCGGTACAGAGCAGGATGTTCATCGGGTGCCTCCCGCGGAGCGCCGGGGCGCCTGGGATTGCATGAGGGGGACGAGCCGTGTTTTCAAGTGGGCGCGGCCGCGCATCAGGCGCGACTTTACGGTTCCGAGCTGCACGTTCAGAATTTCGGCGATTTCCTCGTAGGCAAAGCCTTCGATATCGCGAAGTACGACGGCGGTGCGATACGGTTCCGGTACTTCGCGTAAGGCCGCCTCGATCCGCGCCCGCAGCTCCCCTTGCGCGGCCTGGTCGAAAGGGGACGCATCGGTACTGGCCAGGGTTTCAAGCAGGGAGAGGCCTTCACCGTCGTCTGAGTGGGTTTCCGACTCAAGCGCAACTTCACGCTCGGCATGGCGGCGCCACCAGCGGCGCTGGTTTGAGGCTTCATGGATCGCGATTCGGTAGATCCAGGTGCGCAGGCTCGAGTCGCCTTTGAAGCCGCGGATGCCCCGGAAGACCTTGATGAAAATTTCCTGGGTCAGGTCCGGTGCGTCAGACGGATTGCGGACTGTGCGCGCGACTAGGCTGTAGACGGGCGCGTGATACTGGGCGATAAGCGAGGCGAAAGCCTCCTCGGAGCCGGCTTTCAGCTCGAGCAGGATCGTAGCCTCATCCGGACGGACGCCTCCGATCGCACTTGCCAGATTGCCCAAGATTGCCCCTGCCTGCACTTGCGGTTCTCCTCCACAGTAGCAGCCCTTTTGCCTGCTTTGCCACTATGGGGAAAGCAGAACGGGTGCTTGTACGGAGTATGGACACCGGCGGGGCTCAGGTGGTTCCCAAAACGGTTACTGCTGGGGTGTTGGGGCCGGCGGTTTTGCGGGTTTTCGTCTGCGCACGGCAGGTTTCGCGGTCACTGGACCGCTGTTGCCATCATTTACGACGGTCGAAGGAGTAGGCGTGCCGGCAGGGTGCGACTGAAGCTGTGCCTGGAGGCTGTTTACCTGCCCTTCCTGCGCGACCGCGGCGTTTTGCATCGCGTCGCCGAGGGAGCGGCGGGCGTCTTCAAGCGAACTCAGGGCGTTGTGCAGGGCTTCCGTTTCGTTCTCGGGGGCGGATAGGTCCGCCGTTTCGACGATGCGCAGCAGCACGTCGTAGAGCGCGTCGACGTTGCGGAAAACGGGAAGATTTTTGGAGACGACGCCCGGTGCGCTGTCAGCCGTGGCCAGCAGGCCGGGGAGCGTTCCGTCCAGATCGCGGGTGATGGAGCCTATGTTGCTGTTGGTCTCCTCGCGTACCGGGCCGGGGGCTTTCCACTTGTCGAGCCGGAGCCCGGACAGGCTTCCCCGCAGGCGGTCGAGCGATGGAGAGAGAATGCCCGAGGCCGTGGGCGGCGCGGCCTGCGCGCGCACGGCAATCGCAGGAGCGAACAGAGCGGGGAAGAGCACGAGGCTGAAGAGAATGCGCATGATCTTTATGTCTGCAATGGTACAGGCGCGCTGTTGGCTTGTGCGCGCCTGTACCATTTTGCGCCCGGGCGGTCAGCGGCCGGCAGGCACCTCCAGCACATTGATGGAAAGCGGCTGGAGCACGACGGGGAAGCTCGCGCCAAGCCGCGGGAGATCGTGTTCCGTCGGCACGATGCGCGTCGGATCCGTGATGGAGTTGGTCGCTTCGGTCGAGGGGGCGGACAAGGTGTACATGTGCCCGGTTGCGCCCACTTTACGCGCGTTGGACAGATTGACGGTGACCGGCGCCGGGGAGGTTGTCGCGTTGACCAGCTTCAGGTACATGGTGCCGGTCGCCGCGTCGCGGGTGACGGACTGGAACAGCCGGACGGGGTTGCCGGTGGCTGTGCCGGAGCCCGTGCCCGCCTCGGAAAATGCGCTGTTCAGGATTTCATCGCCGTGGTGGCTGGAGAACAGCACCTGCGCCCAGTAGCTGGGCGAGCCGTAGCTGGTCATGGCGTCGTAGCCGATCAGGTCCGAGTCCCACTGCAGACCGCCGGGGTTGACGTTTGTGAACAGCGGCGCGTAGCTCGAGAGCACGACCACGTCGCTGTTGCGCTCCATGCCAGTCATCCAGGCCGCGTCGCCCAGGGCCGCGCCGAAGTTCGGCGTGGGTACCCCCTCGCGCGTCGCCCACTCGCCGACGAATATTTTCGGGCCTTTGCGGTCGGTTTTGTCGTAATGATTCACGTCTCCGAACATTTCCTGCGTGGAACGGTAGAAATGGTCGTCCAGAACGTCGTAGGTGTGGCCGTGTACTTCGGTCGTGGCGATGAGCTGGAACTGCGGATAGCGCTGCTTGATGGCGTCGTAGAACTGGGCGTAGCGGCCCTCGTAGCTGCCGGACTTGTCGAACCAGTCCTCGTTGCCGATCTCGACATAGGTGAGCTTGAATGGCGCGGGGTGGCCGTCTTTCGCGCGCGCGGCTCCCCACCTGGTTGCCGTGTCGCCGGTGACGTATTCGAGCTCGTCGAGCGCGTCCTGGACGTAGGGCTCAAGCGCAGGGCCGGGGTCCACGTGGGCGCCTTTAAGCGAATAACCGGCGTAGACGGCGAGCACCGGCTGCATGTGCAGGTCCTCGCACCACTCCAGGAATTCAAGCAGGCCCAGGCCGTCGGAGCTGCGATAGCTCCAGGGGCTGGGGTGGGTGGGGCGGTCGACCAGGGGGCCGATCGTCTGCTTCCACGGGTAGCGGTCGGGGATGTTGTCCCCTTCAAGATAGTTGCCGCCGGGCAGGCGCAGGAATGCCGGATGCATGGCCGCCAGCTTCTCCATGATGTCGATGCGGTTGCCGTTTTTGCGGTCGTGGTAGGTCGGCGGGAACAGGGAAGCGAGCGTGACCCAGAGTGTGCCCGGCTCGGTGACGGAGAGCACGAAATGGTTCCGCGACGATGCGGTCATGTCGGGCGTTTCGAGGGTGGTGCTGTACTGCTTCCACTCTGTGCCGACGCCGGAGACGGTTTGCTCGACCAGCGACTTGCCGGTGTCATCGTCCAGCAGCGTTACGGTGACGGTGCCGTTCGGCCGGCTCGCCTTGGCATAGAACGAGGCCTGGTAAGTCGTGTGCGGGCGCAGCGGGATGCCCCAGTAGCCCTCGTTTTCGATTCCGGCCCGGCTGTCCGACGAGGCCGCGGTGACATCGAGCTTGATGCTGCCGGTGATGGCAGTGCTGGGGCCGGTTGTGGCGTCAATGGAGGCAGTCGCTTGCGAGCTGCCGCGCTGAACGAGAGACCAGTGGTCCAGGCCGCCGAAACCCTTTTTCACCACGCGGTTGCGCACCAGTTCGCCATAGATGCCGCCGTCGTAGGAGTAATTGATTTCTTCCGTCATGAGGCCGTAGAGAGTGGGGCTGCTTTTTGCTTTCGCCGCGCCTGCGTCGATGGTGAGCGTAACGGGTTGGGTTTGCGCCAGGGCGCTTAAACTCGCGGCGACTGGGAGCGTAAGGGCGAGCAGTGCGGAAGCAAAAGGCAGGACACGCAGGGGCATGGGTTCTCTTCGCGAAGCTGGAATAGTAAGCGTTTTCCAGCATAGCGAATCCGGCGGACAGATCGCCAGCTTTCACTTCCGGAGCGCGAGGACGTTTTTGCACATTGCAGCGTTATCACTGGGCGCGCACGATTCACCAGTAATTCACGCGGCTGAAACCACAAGCGCTTTCGGGCTGTGAGACAACGGACACCTATGGGAGACGCCACTGTGGACGGCTCCCAAGGCGTTTGTTCCCTCGTTCCCCCTCGCTCTTTGTGGCACGGCTTTGTGATCTTCTGCTTTCTCTTCTGTTTCCGGGCGGCGGGCTCTCAGGCGAAAGCGTCCTGCGACCCTCAATAGCGGCATTTCAAGAACCAGCTTCAAGAACCAGCTTCAGAAACCAGCTTCAGAAACCAGGAGACACCATGCACCGGACACATCCCAGCGCTCTTTTCCTCAGTGCCTTGAGCCTTTGCGCCATCACGGCTCCCGCGATCGTTGCTCAAAGCGGTCCTCCGAATACAGGCCAGCCGCAGATTTTGAGCACGGGGCAGCGCATTACGCCGCTTGCGCCCAACGGCGCGCGCTTTTCGCCGCTGAACCCCGGTCTGGCGGATAACCCGGAATACACGGCAGGCCAGGCGGTTTCGACCGTGGTCAGCCCCGACGGGAAAACACTGCTGATCCTGACCAGCGGCTACAACCTCGAGAATTACACAACGGGCGCGAACGCGGGGGACACCAACCCGACCGACTCGACGGAGTGGGTGTTTGTGTTCGATATCTCGACCGCGACGCCGGTACAGAAACAGGCGATTTCCGTGCCGAACACCTACAACGGCATTGCGTTCAGCCCGGATGGCACGAAGTTCTACGTTTCCGGCGGCAAGAATGATAATGTGCACTTCTACGCGCGCACGGCGGGCGTGTGGGCGGAGACCGGTACGCCGGTGGCGCTTGGCCATCTTGCCCCGGCGAACGCGGCGGTGGGCAACTCCGGCGGCCTTGGCCTTGCCACGCCGCCGGAAGCTGCGGGCCTTGCTGTCTCGCCCGATGGGACACGCATCTTGGTTGCCGACTACGAAAATGATGCGGTCAGCGCTCTGGTCAATACCGATGGCAGCTGGACGAAGGCCGCGGAGATCGATCTGCGCCCGGGTAAATCGCAGATCAACAATGCGCCGGGCGTCCCGGGCGGCGAGTTTCCATTCTGGGCCGTGTTCAAGGGCAACGATATCGCCTATGTGTCGAGCATCCGCGACCGTGAGGTGGACATCGTGACGCAGTATGGCGTGCTCGATCGCATCAAGCTGCCCGGCCAGCCGAACAAGATGATCATGAACAAGGCGCAGACACTGCTGTTTGTCGCGCAGGACAACAGCGATTCGGTCGCCGTGATCGATACGAATACGCAGCAGGTCATCGGTGAAATCCCGGTAACGGCGCCTGCGTCCGTGTTTCCGAACAAGGAAGGCTACAAGGGAGCGAACCCGAATGGGCTCGCGTTGTCGCCGGATGAGAAGACGCTCTACGTCACGAACGGCGGCGAGAACGCGGTTGCCGTGATCCGCATGACCGGCTCAACCAGTGCCGGTGTCGTCGGCCTGATCCCCACCGGCTTTTACCCGAACTCGGTGAGCGTGAGCGCCGACGGCAAGATGCTCTATATCGTGAACGGCAAGAGCGCCACGGGGCCCAACCCGCAAAACTGCCACGGGCTGACCTCGGCGGCGGCCACGGCTTGTAACGCCTCCAACCAGTACAGCCTTCAGCTCATCAAGGCCGGTTTCCAGACCGTGCCCGTGCCCACCGACGCCGAGCTGAGCACCCTTACGACGCGCGTCATCGACAACGACCACCTGGGCCGCACGCTGAACGCGAATCAGCAAGCGACCATGGCTTTCCTCAAGCAACACATCAAGCATGTGATCTACATCGTCAAGGAGAACCGGACCTACGATCAGGTGCTCGGCGACCTGGAGGTCGGCAACGGCGATCCGTCGCAGACTGAGTTCCCTGACGCGGTTACGCCGAACTTCCACAACATCGCTCGCAACTACGTCGATTTCGATAACTTCTACGACGTCTCGAATGTGAGCTATGACGGATGGGCGTGGTCGACCTCGGGCCGCACAACCGACGCGGTAGAAAAGGAGTACACGGTCAACTACGGAGGACGCGGCCTAAGCTACGACAGCGAGGGCGAGAACCGCAACATCAACATGGGCATTACGGACCCGAAAGCGCGTCTCGCTGCCCAACCGCTGCAGAGCGCGGACCCTGACCTGCTGCCCGGCGGCGGCAATATCGGTGCGCCGGACGCCGACGATGCGGACGGCGACGGACAGGGTGAGGGGTATATCTGGAACGGCGCGTTGAAGGCCGGCTTGTCCGTTCGCGACTACGGGTTCTTTCTGGATCTGTCCCGCTACAGCCAGAGCCTGCCCAAGGGCGTCAGCATTCCGGAAGACCCCAACGCGTTTGCTGATAACCTCCAGGTGGCCATCCCCACCAATGCCGTGCTCGCGCCGCTCACGGATAAGTACTTCCGCGGCTTCGACAACGCCATGCCCGACTACTTCCGCTTTAACGAGTGGAATCGCGAGTTCCAGGGGTATGAGGCCGCCGGCAACCTGCCCAACCTGTCGCTGGTCCGCATCATGCATGACCACTTCGGCAACTTCGGCACGGCGCTCGATGGGGTGAACACGCCGGAGCTGCAGATTGCCGACAACGACTATGCCGTCGCTTCGGTCGTCGAGACGGTGGCCAACAGCAAGGACGCGAACAGCACGCTGGTGTTTGTGATCGAGGACGACGCGCAGGATGGCGGCGACCACGTGGACGCGCACCGGAGCACGGCGTTCGTCGTGGGCCCGTATGTCAAGCAGAACTTCGTGGACTCCACGCGGTACAACACGGTGAGCATGCTCAAGACCATGGAGGAAATCCTCGGCATCGCACCGCTCAACCTGAACGACGCGAGCGCCATCCCCATGGCGAACGCCTTCGACACGAAGCAGGCAACGTGGAAGTTTACGGCGACGCCCTCGGCGTATCTGAAACAGACACAGTTGCCGATTCCCGCGTCGCGGTATGCCGCGAATGCGGAGGCGCAGCTCACCCCGCTGCATAACGCAAAGTGGTGGGTGGCGCACACCAAGGGCATGGACTTTTCGGTCGAGGATCATCTGGACTCGAACAAGTTCAACCATGTGGTGTGGACCGGCACGATGGGGAACAAACCGTATCCGTCGGAGCGGAACGGTGCGGACCTGAGCGTGAATCGCGCGGAGCTGCTGAGGACCTACCACTTGTCGCTGGATGCACAGGCGGCCGGGGTTGGTTCCAAAGTCGCGACGAACGGCTCAAAGTAGAAACCGGGCAAGCAGCGGGCGCTTACTTGAAAGGAGTGCCCGCTGCTCCGTTCTCCCCAGGATCACAGGCAAGAAAAAGGAGCCGGTCGTGTCAGGCAAACTGCTCTCCACAGTCCTCTTTGCTGGATTGCTCTCGTTTGCGCTTTTCCCCGCTTTCTCCGCGCATGCGCAGGTCGACCGCTCCGCTGTGAGCGGCACCGTGGTGGACGAGGCCGGTAAGGCGATTCCGGGAGTGCACATCCTGGCGATCGAGACCGCACGGGGATTGCGCCGCGAGTGTGTCTCCTCCGGCGACGGGAGCTATGCCGTGCCGGATCTGCCGGTCGGGAGTTATACGCTCAGTTTCGAGCACACGGGCTTTGCCGCGCTTACCTACACGGGCGTGCTGCAGACCGTGGATCGCACGCGAACGCTGAACGCCGTGCTCCACGTGCAGGGCGGCAGCGAGCAGGTGCGGGTTTCTGACGTTGCTGCTGAGATTAACCAGAGTTCCGATGCGCTGGGCGCGCGCATTGAGCCGAAGCAGGTGCAGCAGCTGCCGCTGAACGGACGGAACTGGTCGACGCTGACCGCGCTTGTGCCGGGGGCCATTGATACCGGCGGCAGCAATCAGCGGTCGATTCGGTTCGCGGGCCGGGGGCTCGATGACAACAACTTCACCTATGACGGAGTGGACGCGACCAACATCGTGAACCAGGCGCAGCAGCCGTTTGTGCGGCTTGCGATCCCGACCGGCTCCATCCAGGAGTTCCGCGTGGACACGATGCTGTTTACCGCCGAGCAGGGCAGTACGCCCGGCGGACAGGTTGCCGTAGTCTCGCGCACGGGGGCAAATGCGTTTCACGGGAACCTGTTGGAGTTTTTGCGCAACGATAAGCTGGATGCGCGGGAGCCGGTCGACAATCTTAACCCGTCGAAGCAGCCGTTCCACTTGAACCAGTTTGGCGGGTCCATCGGCGGCCCCATTGTGCGGGATCGCACCTTCTTTTTCGGGATCTACGAAGGATTGCGGCAGTCGCTGGGGCAAACGCTGCCCGGCTATGTGCCGAGTGAGGCGTTTCACGCGCAGGTGCTCGCAGCAAGCCCGGCGCTGGCACCTGTGCTGGCGGCCTACCCGCACGGTGGTGACGTAGTGAGTGGCAGCAACGGTCTGATCGCGCGCTCCGTGGGCGAGGGGCGCCAGCTCGATACGGAGAACAGCGGGATGGTCCGACTGGATCACCGGTTTTCCGCAGCGGACACGGCGAATCTTCGGTTCAACTTCGACGCGGCGTGCAGCAGCCTGCCGCTCGCGGGCGGCGGCACATATGCGAGCGACCGACAGGAGGTTACTTCCCGCCCTGTAAATGGGGTGATCGAGTCCCTGCACCTGTTTTCACCGGCGTGGGTCAATGAGGCAAAGTTCGGCTTCAACCGCGGCAATGTGTACACGACCAATGTGTCGAGCCTTGGGCTGCCGTACTCGGTGGCGGTGCCGGGCCTGACGACCTTAAATACGAACCAGTACAAAATTGGCGTGGGTAACTCGTTTTCATGGATCGACAACCTGACCTGGGTGCATGGGCAGCACACCGTGAAGTTTGGCGGGGAAGTGCGCCGTATCCAGTTGAACCAGGGCAACACCGCGAGCGGCGCGGTGACGTATGCGTCGGACGCGGCTTTTATCGCGAACACTGTGAATGCCGCCAGCTATGCCGCCGAGCTGCCGGTGAACGGTCTACGCAAAACGGCGGTGTACGCCTTTGTGCAGGATGAATGGAAGCCGCGGCCGGAGTGGACGTTGAACCTGGGCGTTCGTTATTCGTTTTTCAACCGCTTTAACGAGGTGCTGGGCCGGGCAATTCCGTTTGACTTCGCGACGTGTGGGCCGGCGGGTTTTTGCGGCGCGGGCGCGGAGTTCAGTAAGCCTCGCCTGCTCGATGTCGACCCGCGCATCGCTGTGGCCTGGGCGCCGGCGCGCTTCGGAAGCAGGACGGTGCTGCGCGGCGGGTTCGGAGTGTATCACGGAGACGGGCAGCTCGACGACCAGAACCTGCCGATTAACAACGAGGTGAGCCGGTATGCCGTAAGTGCGGCGACCAACGCGGGTTTGCGCTTCCCGGTGGACCCGTTTTTCGTGGCGGTCGCGGGCACGGTGTCGCCGCGCGATATGGACCGCAACCGAACCGACTCGTATGTGACGCAGTGGGGCGCGTCCGTGCAGCAGGCGTTCGCCGCGGGGTGGGTCAGCACGCTTTCCTACGACGGCAGCAAGGGCACGGACCTGTTGCGAACTTCGTACATCAACCTGCTCGATCCCCTCACCAGGACGCGCGAGTATACGGGCTTTAATCAAGTCGAGTACCGGGGCAATAACAACAGCAGCTCCTTTAACGCGTTTGTCGCGCAGCTTCGGCGGTCGTTTGCGAACGGTCTGCTTTTCGGAGCGAATTATGAGTACGCGCACGAGATAGACCAGGATGCGGCAGGTGGCGGCGATTCGGACTTTCCGCAGAACCCGTCGTGTTTTGCCTGCGAGCGCGCATCGGGCGACTTTGATGCACGGCATGTGTTCAGCGGCAACGTGGTGTACGCGGTGCCGTACGGGCGCGGGCAGGCGTTTGGCAACCAGGCGGGCGTGTTGAGCGCGGTATTGGGCAACTGGGAGCTGTCGAACATCACCAGCGCGCGCACGGGCCTGCCGGTGAATGTCACGATCGATCGATCGAGCACCTACAGCGCCGGCAGTCCGATGGGAGTGGCGACCGGCTACACCACGAACCAGCGCCCGAACCGTGTGCCCGGCGTATCGCTCACGCCGCCCGGCGGCTCCGCCATCCATGGCTGGATCAATCCGGCGGCGTTTGCTCCCGTGACGGGCGGCGGTTATGGCAATGCCGGACGGAATACCGTGCGGGCACCTTCGCTTTGGCAGGCGGACCTAGGCGTGGCAAAAAACATACCGCTAACTGAATCAGCGCAGCTCCAGTTCCGCAGCGAGTTCTTCAATCTTTTCAACCGCGCGCAGTATGGGCCGCCTGCTGCTGATTTTTCGTCAGGGGCTGGGGTGTTTGGGGTGATTACAAACCCCGTAAATACCAGTCCTGTGGGCACGGGCACACCGCGCCAGATACAGTTTCTACTCAGGCTGGAATTTTAGCATCGACCCGTCCTGGCTCGGCATCAGCGCGGGGGCGTTGCCTGACCGCCGTCTGGGATGTTCCCTGGGGCGTTCCCTTGCACTTCGGCGGCGATCCTGCGCAACTCCGGCAGTACATCCCCAAGCGAAACCGGCTCCGCGCTTCGTGTTCCCAGGGCGAAGTAGAACTTCCGATAAAGCGCGAAAAGGCGGTTGTAGGTCGCGTGGGCCGCAGGTCGCGGAGTGTAGGTGCGGAAGGGCAGGCAGAGCTTAGCCTGCGCGGCTTCAATGGACGGGAAAGCGCCCGCTGCGAGCAAGGCGAAGATGCCGGAGCCGAGCGAGGTCGGGATACCGTCGGGTATGAGCACCGGCTTGCCGAGCACGTCGGCGTAGACCTGATTGAGAACCGTATTGTTCTGCGGAATGCCGCCGGCGTTGATCACGCGCTCGACCGGGACGCCGTGCTCGGCCATCCGTTCGAGAATAATGCGGGTGTGGAAAGCGGTGCCCTCGATGGCCGCGAAGAGCTCGTCCTGCGCGGTGTGGATGAGGTTCCAGCCAAGGGTGACGCCGCCGAGTTCGGAGTTGACGAGCACCGTGCGGTCGCCGTTGTCCCAGCTCAGGCGCAGGAGACCGGTTTGTCCGGCTCGGTAGTGTTCGAGGCCCTGCGCGAGCTGGTTGACGCCTGTGCCGGCGCGGCGGGCGATGGCCTCGAAGATGTCTCCGGTCGCTGAGAGCCCGGCTTCTACACCGGTGAACGCGGGGTGCACGCTGCCCGGCACGACGCCGCAGACGCCGGGTACGAGGGTAGTTTTGCGCTCCATGGCGATGATGCAGGTAGAGGTGCCGACGACGTTGACCACGTCGCCCTCGCGGCAGCCCGCGCCGATGGCGTCCCAATGGGCGTCGAAGGCACCAACCGGAATGGGAATGCCGGGGCGCAGGCCCATACGTTCGGCCCACTCGGGTGCGAGCGTGCCGGCGATGCCGTCGGAGGTCGCGTAGCCGCCGTCAAATCGCTCGCGGATGCCTTCGAGGAGCGGGTCTAACTTGGTGAAAAAGGCTTGTGGCGGAAGGCCGCCCCACTTGGGGTTCCAGAGCCATTTGTGGCCCATGGCGCAGATGCTGCGCTTTACCCGGTGAGGGTCGGTGATGCCGGCGAGGGTGGCAGCGACCATGTCGCAATGCTCGAAGGCGGTCGCGAGCTCGCCGCGGCGCTCGGGGTTGTGGCGCAGCCAGTGCAGCAGCTTGGCGAAGCCCCATTCGTGCGAGTACACGCCGCCGCACCAGTCGATCGCTTCGAGTTTTTCTTCATGCGCGCGTGCGGTAATCTGCTGGGCTTCAAGCTTGGCGCGGTGATCGCACCAGAGATAGTAGTCGTCGAGCGGCTGCATGTCGTGGCCGACCATCACGACGCTGGAACCGGTGGTATCGAGCGCGATAGCGGCGATCTCCTCGCCCGGCACACCGGTTTCGGCCAGCACCTTGCGCGTAGCAGCGATCAGCGCGTTCATCTGGTCTTTGTGGGACTGTGTGGCGAAGTCGGGGTCTTCGCGCTTGCGGTGCAGCGGGTACTCGGCCGAGGCGGTGCCAAGGCGGCCACGCTCGCTGTGGAGCAGCGTGACGCGCACGCTCAGGGTTCCGAAGTCCACGCCCGCTACGGTGGTGCTTTGCATGCAAAAGCCTCCAGGCAAAACCGCCTACTGGGCATAGCCCTAATGCGGCTGGCGGTCACTTCGTGACGTGTTTGCGTTCAATAATTTAACAAAGACCCGCCACGAAGCGGCCGCCTCGCGCGTAGGGGGTCTTAGTCTTTTTCCGCCCCATGCTGATGCATCTGCCAGCCGAGATACTTGGTCGCCGCTTCATACACCGGCGCGGCAACGGTCGAAAAATTCCCGGCGACATGGTGCTCATATGCGTTCTCGCAGATAAACCGCAGCAGCTTCTGCATCTTCGGAATGCGCACCACACCCGCGCCGCCGAAAGTTTCGAGCGGATCGTTGGTGAACTCGCCCTCGCCCACATACCCGCGCATCTTGCCCGATAAGTCGTCGGTCGAGAAGCGCAGATAACTCATCGCGCCGGCCTTCACGCGACCGACGCAGGTGCCGAAGGTGTTCTCCTTGCCGACAGTTCCGGCGATGATGGCCTGGAAGTCCATTACGACCGATTCAAAGAAATGTTTCGGCAGGTTGGAGCAGTGGAAGCAGACGGCCTTATCGTCATCGTCGCCGTAGTTGTTGTTCCAGTCGAGCAGCGCGCTCGGGGTTTCGCTTGCCAGCGCGAGGCCGTACATACTGAGCACGCCGGCGACATCGGTTTCACAGGCGGAGGAGAACAGGTTCTCGCTCATCATGCTCATGACCGTGCAGGGAACAACGCCGAAGAACTCCTCCATGGCGGTCCAGCACTGGATTGCGGAGATGGTGCAGTAGGTTTCCTTCATCCAGCCGTCGATGACCGCGCCGAGCTTGGCCATCTTCATCAGCGCTTCGGGCGGGATGCCGGCGGTCGGTACGTAAGCCTGAATGGCCGCGAGTTTAGTTTGCGCTGCATCGTCGAAATCTTTCATCCGGTTGATGCGGCCGATGACTTCTGACAGGTCGAGCGTTTCGACGGAGATGCCGTTATGCTCGAGGATCTTCTCGGAGTAGCGAACCGTGTTGAATGCGGCGGGACGCGCACCGAGCGCGCCGATGCGCAGGTTCTTGAACCCGTTCACCACGCGGCAGGTCGCGGCAAACTCGGCCAGGTCGCGCGCGAATAACTCGGACTGCGGGGCGACGGTGTGTTTCTTTGTCAGCGAATAGGGAATGTTGTACTGCATCAGATTGTTGCAGGCCGACATTTTGCCGCAGAACGAATCGCGGCGGTGCGAGATTTTCATCGTCTCGGTGCGGTCGGGCGTGGCCTGTACGAGAACCGGAACTTTCAGGCCGGAGAGCCGGATTGCGTCGACGATGGCGCGCTCCTCGCCGAAGTTCGGCAGCGTAACGATAATCCCGTCGATAGCGTCGGCGTGCTTTTTGAACAGCTCCGCGCAGTGGCGTGCGTCATCTGGCGTCTGCACGGCGCCGTGCTGGGTCTGCTCCGGCGACAGCACGACTGAGTTATACCCCAACCGCGAGAGCACCGCGATCATGTCTTCGCGGCCTTCTTTGGCCAGGTGATGGGGAAAGAATCCGCGCGAACCGACGATGACGCCGAAGGTGAGTTGTTTCTTCATGAGTTCCTCAGGAAAACGTTATCAGAACTGCACAGCATCAGCATCGCTATAAATGCGAAGCTGATCGCCAAAAATGCCCGCGCCCGCCGGGCCTGGCGCAGGCTCGGGTAGAGCAACCTGCATCTACAAATACATGGCCGGTGCGAACCAACGTCGCCTGTTTCTCTGTGCTGCCCTGTTGCTGACCGGCAGCATGTCTCCCGCTTTTGGTTGCGTGGCGTGCCAGTCCGTGGCCGCGCATCAGCTTCGGCAATCGCTGTTCGGCAACGGATTTTCAGTACAACGCTTACAGTTGTGGCCCCGTTTCCTGTTCTGCTGGGCGCGGCCGCCCTGCTCTGCCGCATGCTTGTGCCCGCAGCCAAGCCGACCCTGCTTGCTGTTCCTGCATGGCCGTCGGGGAGCGCCGGGGTATGAGCAAAGAACATCTGCGCCGCTCACTCTTCGCCGGCATCCTGATCGGTATCGGCATGGGCGGATTTGTTGACGGAATTCTGTTTCACCAGATTCTGCAGCTTCATAACATGTTGTCCAATGTCGTGCTACGCGACAGCCTGGTCCATGAGCAGATCAACATGTTCTGGGATGGGCTTTTCCATGCGTTTACCTGGTGCATGACGGCCTTGGGTATTCTGCTGTTCTGGCGCGCTGCCCATAGCGCTCGGGCGGTCCCGGCCGCCAAAGGATTTTTCGGCTCACTCCTGCTGGGCTGGGGACTGTTCAATGGGATTGAGGGTCTGATCGATCACCAGCTTCTGCAGCTCCACCATGTGTACCAGAACGGTAACCATCTGCTATGGGACATGGTTTTCCTACTGGCTGGCTTGGTTTTTTGCGTTGCAGGAGCAGGGCTGATCCGGGCAGAGAGTACGGGGAATGTGCTTCACGCACACTGAAAGTGATTGCGTGTTGAAGCTGCCGACCTGATATCCCTCTATTTGTAAGCTGAGCCAACGACGTCCAAGCGTATGGCGATTCCTGGCCATTTCCTCATCCCTCCCGCTTCCATTCCGCGGCCTCATCGGCTAAAATCATCTGTAGTCCTACTTCAATTCGAGTTTTTCCGATGAAATCAATTACCGAAGCGGCTCCGGCGATGGCTGATAATTCCGCCGCCCGAAAACATTTCCGCTCCTCGTCCGGCGAGATTTTTGATGGCTACTTTAGCGAAGGCCGTACCTGGAGCTTCAAGAAACAGGATCTGCTCGACGCCCGAGCACGCCGCCTGTTTGAGACGGCGGCTCTGGCCTGCTCGGTCGATGCGTACCCGTTTCAAGCGCCGCTCACCCGGAAGACCGGACCCTGCGTCGAAACCGATGGGCATGAAATGCTCATGCTCTCGAGCTACGATTACCTGGGGCTGATCGGCGATCCCCGGATCGATGCCGCGGCCATAGAAGCGATCCGGCGTTACGGCACGGGAACTGGCGGGGTGCGTCTGCTGACCGGTACGCTTGAGTTGCATCGCGAGACTGAGGAAGCGCTTGCTGCGTTCAAGGGCACCGAAGCCGCGCTGACCTTTACCTCCGGCTATGTCGCCAACCTGGCCGTCATCTCGTCGCTGTTCGGGCCGGCTGACCGCGTCATTGCGGATACGTTCTCGCACCGCAGCCTGATGGACGCCTGCCGTCTGGCCGGAGTGCAGGTGCAGCGCTTTCAGCATAACGACCCCGACTCGCTGCGCCACGAAATCAAAAACGGGCCCCAAACCAATCGGACGCTCATCATCTCCGACGGTGTTTTCTCGATGGACGGCGATATCTGCTGCCTGCCGGAGCTCATCGCGATCAAAAAGGAGTTTGGCTGCTACCTGCTGATGGATGAGTCGCATGCGACCGGGGTTCTGGGCGCGGGTGGCCGGGGTACGGACGAACACTTTGGGGTCAACACGAACGACGTCGATATCTGGACCGGCTCGCTCGCCAAGGCAATCCCATCGGGCGGCGGTTTTGTCGCCGGCTCGCGCGAACTGATGATTTTCCTTCAACATGCGTCGGCGCCGTTTATTTTCTCTGGCGCCATGCCGGCGCCCTCGGCCGCTGCTGTGCGCGCGGCCATTCGCATTGTGGAGCAGGAGCCGGAGCGTGTGGATCGCATTCGTTATAATGCGGCGTTCCTGCGTGACGGGCTTCAGGATCTCGGCTTTGACACTGGACTTTCACAGACCGCGGTGATTCCGCTGATGCTGTATGACGATACCCGCACCGCCCTGTTTGCGCGCGAGCTGCGCAACCGCGGTGTGCTTACCTCGCCGGTCATGTTCCCGGCAGTGGCGCAGGGGTCGTCGCGTTTGCGGCTTTGTGTCACGGCGGCACACACGGAAACGCAGTTGCAGTTTGCCCTCGACGTCTTCGCGACCCTGCGGGACGCGTAATTGCCGGGAACGGCGCTCGTCACCGGTGCCAGCGGTTTCCTGGGTGGCCGGCTTGTGGAACTGCTGCTAGCCGAGGGGATTGAGGTTCTGGTACTCGCCCGGCCCTCCTCTGTGTTTCGGCCAAGGCCGGGTGTTCAGGTAGTTCGGGCCGAGTTTGCCTCTGAATTTGAGGCCCCGCCCGAGTCCGGCCTGCCCGCAATGCTCCGGACGGTGACGCATGTCTTCCACTGCGCGGGCTGCTCGACCGATTGGGCGCCTTTACGGCTGTACGAAGAAGGAAACGTCGCAAGTGTGCGCGCCATGCTGGCGCTGGCCACCCGGCACATGCCTGCTCTACAAAGGTTTGTCCACGTCAGCACGACGGATGTATACGGCTATCCGGAGATCGCCGGCGACGAAACCGCAGCGCTCCGCGATGTGCACTTGCCCTATAACAGCACTAAGCTGCGCGGAGAAAATCTGGTCTGGGAGGCTGCTGCTTCTGGATTGCCGGTCACGGTCCTACGCCCGGCCAGCATCTATGGGCCGGGTGGCAAGGCGTTCGTGACCGACATTGTTGCACTGCTGCGCCAGAGATTGATGCTTCTGGTCGATGGAGGGCGAACTCCCGGCGGATTCGTGTATGTGGACGATGTATGCGCGGCGATGCTGGGGGCGGCTGCCGAGCCGCGCGCGGTGGGGGAAGCCTACAATCTGAGCAGTATCGATGGCACAACGTGGCGCCGGTACACAAGCGCGCTTGCCCGGGCGCTCGGGATACCCGCGCCGTGGCTGCAGCTTCCCTTTGGAGCGGCCCTGGCGCTCGCGACCATGAGCGAGTTGCCGCACCGGGCAGGGCTGTCCGGGCGACCGCTGCTGACCCGGCATGCGGCGTACCTTTTAGGTCGCGATCAGGAATACCAGACAGCCAAGGCCAGACAACACCTCGGCTGGGCGCCGCGTATGAGCCTAGCAGAAGGCATTGCTCACTCGACAGCTCTGCTCAAGAAATGAGGCGAAGACGCGCCTTCTAGGGGAGCCTCGACTGGCTTTCGGGAGCTTTTTTGAACGCAGCTAAATGTTTGAGACGTTCTTCTCCGAGTTCTTCCACCAGATCTTCCAGCTGCCTCCGGACCCGCTGGCTCAGCGCAGGGAACTGGAAGCCGATCGTAGTGTCCGATCGAATGGCTTTTACCTGGCCCCGTACCCGGAAGGGCAGCTGCTTGACACTGAAGGCCAGTTCCACCAAATCCTCCTTATTAAAACTGCGCGGGTTTTGCAGCTTAATCAAACAACCTTCGACGCTCAAATCCATGATTTTGGCAGGACAGGGCACGACCTCCCCCGAAGGGTGCACTTCTACCGTTCCCTGACACTGAAGACGAGGATGACGCCGCGATTCTTTGTCCACCTTCATCGATCAAACTCCTCAACAGGCTGTGCCGCGGGCTTTACGTGCAGCTTGCGGCTGCTCCGTGTTCCGCTGCGCTGAACGATGCATGATTAACAAATTGGCATTCCCGGGATTTGTCCCGGTGGTTTGAAGCAACTCAAGCATCTCGCACTTCCTGCAGGAGCCATATCGGCAGGTAAGCAGTTTTCGTCTAGCCCCTGCTCTCAGAAAACTAGACACTGCTCTCAGGGAGACTCGATAGGATTGCCTTATGCCTCCCCCCGTCAACCTGCAAGTGATACGTACGACGGCAGCACTGGAAGCGCTTGCGCCGGAGTGGCTTGCACTTTGGCATGCCGATTCGCATGCCACGCCATTCAGCCGTCCGGAGTGGCTGCTGCCCTGGTGGCGCCAGTTTGGCCAGCCCGACCTGCGCGCCGTCACAGTCCGGCAGGGAGATGCGCTGGTGGCGCTGATTCCGCTTTACATCTATGAGGAGCCCACCTCGGGCGAGCGCCAGTTGCTGTTGCTTGGAGCAGGAACGTCGGATTACCTGGACGGCATTTTTGCGCCGGCCTGTACGCCGGAGCATGTTGTGACCGCGCTGGAGCTGTTGCGAGAGGAAAATGACTGGGATGTTGCCCATTGGACACAGCTGCTGCCGCACTCGCTTCTGTACCAGGCTCTCCAGCAGCTTGGCCCTGAAATTGCCAAGCCATACAGTGGAGAAAGCTGCTCGCGCTGCCCGGCCCTTCCCATCGCGGCGTTGCCGAGCAAGCTGCGGGCCGATGTGCGTTATTACCGCAACGCCGCGAGCGGGCGCGGCAAGCTGGAGCTCATTGTTACCGACGAACACTCGTGCCTCGACATGTTCGAAAACCTGGTGCGGCTACATACCGAGCGATGGGAGAAGGCTGGGGAACCGGGCGTCCTCTCAGACCCCGCCGTGCTGCGCTGGCACCGGGAAGCGCTGCCGCAGTTGCAGGCTAGCGGTTTACTGCGGCTGTGCGCCTTGCGAGCAGGCGAGGAGACACTCGGTGTACTTTACTCGCTCGTCGATCCGGTTTCGAGGCCGTCCGCGCGTGCCCAACGGACGCAGTACTTCTACCTGATGGGGTTTACCTCCGAGCTTTCGAATCTGAGGCCCGGCACACTTTTAACAGCGTTTGCGATCGAACACGCAGCGTCGACGGGCGTGACTGCGATTGATATGTTGCGCGGAGCAGAAACCTATAAGAAGTTCTGGCACGTCGAGCGCATACCGACATATGGCTTTGCTGTCCGCCGTGACCTTTTACACGCGAGGATGCCTACTGCCAGGCCTTGAAGGCGAGCACCGCGTTCAGCCCGCCGAATGCGAAAGAGTTTGAAAGTGCAGCGCCGACCGTCTGCTCTCGGGCGCAATTTGGGATTACATCCAGGTCGCAGGCCGGGTCGGGCCGGGTGTAGTTGGCGGTGGGCGGCAGGGTGCCGCGTCCGAGCGCGAGAACCGTCGCAACCGCTTCGAGCGCCCCTGCGGCGCCAAGTGTGTGGCCGTGCATGGATTTGCTCGAAGAGATGGCGAGCCGGTCGGCATGGGCGCCGAAGACCGCGCGAATGGCTTCGGACTCCGTGCGGTCATTGGCCTCGGTCGCTGTGCCGTGGGCGTTGATGTAGCCGATCTCTTCGGGGGCGAGGCCACCATCGGCCAGGGCTCCCTGCATGGCGCGCGCGGGGCCGCTCGCGGTGGGCTGGGTAAGATGCCCGGCATCGGCCGTCGAGCCGAAGCCGACAATCTCGGCCAGGGGGCGAGCGCCGCGGGCCAAGGCTGCTTCGAGCGGCTCCAGTACCAGGATGGCGCCACCCTCGCCAACAATCAATCCGCTACGATCGGCGGAAAAGGGGCGACAGGTATCCCGGCTGATGACTCGCATCGCCTCCCAGGCCTTCATGCCGCCCAGGAAGAGGGGCGCTTCGCTGCCGCCGGCAATCGCGGCCGGCACCACTCCGGAGCGGACCAGGTGAAACGCCTGCCCGATGGCATGGGCCGAAGACGCGCAGGCGGTCGAAACCGTGTAAGCCGGCCCCTGCAGGCCCCAGCGCATGGTGATGTGGCTGGTGCCGGCATTGCTCATGCCAAGCGGAATGGTAAGCGGGTGCACCCGGGTGCGCATATTGTGGAACAGCTCCCAGTAGCCATTTTCCTCGGCGCCGCGGCCGCCCATGCAGGAGCCGGTGATGACGGCGGTGCGGTCGCGCAGGTCGGGGGTCCACTCGATCCCGGACTGCTCGATCGCCTCGCGAGCGGGCAGCACGGCGAACTGCGCGAAGCGGTCCATGAACGACAGTTCTTTTGGATCGAAGAAGTCTTCGGCGTGGTAGTCGCGGACCTGGGCGACGTTCTCAAAGCGGAGCGGCGCCGCTTCGACGCGGTTCAGGGTGGTCTGGAGCGGAGCGATGCCGCTGCGGCAGTGCACCAGCGAATCCCAGAAGCTGTTCGCGTCCCCGCCCAATGCACTGATGACGCCTGCGCCGGTAACGACGACACGGTGAGGAGCAGCCAAGTTATTGGCCTGCCTTGGGGTCGAGGTGGGGGGTGGAGCCCGCGGGTCGGGGAAAGTGAGGGGCGGGCAGGCCGGCCTCGTTGGCCGTCACGATCGAGGAAACTCCTTCAACCATCTGCGGAATACTGGTGACCTGCTTGGCGTCTTCATCGTCGATCTCGATGTCGAACTCGCTTTCCAGGTCAAAAAGGATATTGAGCCGGTCCAGCGAATCTATTCCCAGAGCTTCAAAGGTACTGTCCGGCCTCACACTCTCCAGCGGAACGCGTTTGGTGGTGGCGATGACGCGTAGAACGCGATCCTGGATCGACTCGGGCATAATCCTCAACTTCGCCTTGCAGGCAGCATAGGTATCCGGACGGAGGCAGGGGAACCTCAGCCTCCTTATAGCAAACCCTGATTCTACCCTCAAGTAGCGGGAATCGTCTCGGGGGAGGCGGCTATCTTTTGGACTGCTGGTTAACCGGGCAGCCAAATTCGTCTGTTCTGGCCCTAAAATTGTGAGCCTGGCAGGTGAATCGCCCGAAATCGACGTCGCTGTCGGCTCCTAACTTCTAGCCGAGCTCGCCGTTTCAAAGTGATGCTCGAGCGCGATGCGCACGAGCTGGGCGCGTGTGCGGACGCCTGTTTTCGCGAATAGCTGCTGGAGTACGGCCTTGACGTAGCCTTCGGAAATGCCGAGCTGGGCCGCGATTTCCTTGTTGGCAAGTCCGGCGAAAACGCCGCGCAGTACGGCGCGTTCGCGTTCTGACAGCTCGAGCGTGGGGGCGCGCCGTGCCTGCTCACTGCGCGCGGCTTCAAGCAGGCCGGCCAGCGCACCGGACGAGAGCAGCGCTTCCCCGCGCATGACGGCGCGGATGGCGCGCACCAGCTCGATTGGCGGCGCGTGTTTCAGAAAGAGGCCAGCCGCGCCGGCTTCGAGTGCGCGCACGGTGTCACTGGGGCTCATGCCGGCCGTCACCATCAGCACCTTGCCTGTAAAGCCCAACTGGCGTGCGCGCTCGAGGAAAATAAAGCAATTTTCCTCGCCAAGATCGAAGTCCAGCAAGACGAGGTCAGGCTTGGCGTCGAAGGCCAACGCATCGAGTGCATTGAGCGCCTCCTCGCTTGAAGAGCACTGCCCGGCGATTTCGAGATCCGACTCCTCAGCGAGCAGGCGGCTGAGGCCTTCGCGGAAAAGCACGTGGTCGTCGAGCAGCAGGACGCGAATCGGGCTCATGGCTTCTCCTTCCGCGGCGCAGTCGCCAGTTCTACCACAAAAGTGGCGCCCTGCTCGCCTGGCTGGTAGTGCAGGTCGCCGGAGAAGGAACGCATGAGCGCGCGCGAAAGATACAGGCCCAGCCCGGTCGCGCGCGCCTGCTGCTGAAAGGGCTTGAACAGGAACTCGGGGTGGGGCACGCCGGGGCCGGTGTCGGAGACGACGATCGAGACGCGGGCGCTTTCATCACCGGATACCCGTAGTGTGATCGCGCGCGGGCGCGTGTTCTCCTCAAGCGCATGCTGGCTATTTTTCACCAGATTCAACAGCACCTGGAGCAGGCTCTGCCGGTCGGCCCATACGGCCGGCAATCTTCGGGGCACCTGCCAATCGAGCGCGATCTCGTCTTCGCGCAGAGCAGGCGCGATGATGATCTGCACCTCTTCGAGCAAGGAATGAAGGTCGATGGCGGCGAGTTGGTTGGCTGCCTCGCGCAGCTCCACAGACGCGATGCGCTCGAGCGCGAGCACCAGAGTCCCGAGCGCTTCAAAGTCCTTGGAGCCGGCGAGCGCGCCCGAACGCCGCAGGTTCTCGTGCACGACCGCGATCGCGGCGCACACGTTGCGCACCTCGTGCGAGACCGCGCCGACTAGGATGCGTGACCCGGTCAGGAGCTGGTGGAGGCTGGCCTCTTCGCGGTCGCGCAGGTCTTCCGAGCTGTCAGCGACAAACACGGCGAGCCGCGGCCCGGTGCTTGTGCCGTAGGTCGAAAACCAGACATCGGCCTGAAAGATTTCACCATTGGCCCGGTGCCCCCGGCACTGCATGGCCGTATGAAAGGCAGGGCTGCCCGGCGCAGGAGCGCGCAGCGTCGGCAGCTCAAGCAGGGGCGGCAGAAACGGCGCAAAGGAGTGCCCGGCAAGCGCGCCGCGCTCGAGCGCGAACAGCCGGTCGGCGGCTTCGTTGGCCAGCAGCACGGTGCCGGCCGCGTCCGCGGTGAACACGGCGACCGGGCTGTTCTCGACCAGCACGCGCAGTTGCTCCTCCGCGTCTTGCCGGGCAGCCATTTCCTCCTCAAGCACGCGCATGGTGCGCGCCGATGTCTGCCGACCCCGCACCACTCCGTGCACAAATAGAGCTGCGCCGGCGAAGGAGCTGAAATACAAGACGTCGCGCGGCGTGCCGGAGAGCCAGTCCCATGCATAGCCGTCGAAGCACTCCGCCAAGGCCGTGCAGAGGCCGGCAAACAGCAGCAGCGGCAAGCGTGGCAGCACCGTGGCGGCCAGCGCCATGGGCAGGAGATATAACCAGCCCAGCGGGACTGCATCGCTCACCAGGACGTCCAGCAGAGTGATGGCGCCCACCAGTGCCGAGGCCTGGAGCAGAACGGCAAGCAAGCGTCCTCGGGTGGACGTTCGCGGATGCGCTATGTGCGGAGCAGCGGCCTGGGTTGCAGATGCAGCCATGGTCGGCGAACGCTCCTCTCCGGCGTGTTTGCGCAAGCCACGCTGTTTCAGTATCGGCGCGGCGCTCACTCGGCGCGAGTGTCTGTCCAAAAGATAGTGCTGGGCCTTGGTCCTTTCCCGCTGCCGGCGCGTCCCATGATCAAGCCCGAACGACAAGCCCAGACGACAAGCCCGGACTACAGGAGCAGAGTCCCGGCGATTCTTACCGCTTTCTTGCAACTTGTTTACGAACTTCTTTCGTCACTTCGCTCCATCCTTAGAATGGACGACGCGCTGGAATGGACGACATGCTGGCTGAAAGATATTCCGGGCGCTCGAGTGAGCGACGCTAGACTGGTGTTCAGGGATGTCCCGGGTCACGCGTTCCCAACAGGCCTCGAACCAGGGGCAAAGCGGCACAGCGGCTAGGTGGGATCACAAACCGTACTCCAGGCGGTCGCGGTGGCCTGGAGGCGTCAACGTAGGCTAAGGAGCTTCGATCTGCGCCGGTTCTCTTTTTCAGGAAGTGTTCCCGGTCTGGCAATCGCGCTTCTTGCGTGGTGTTCGCTGCTGCCGGGCTGTGGCCGCAAGGCGCAGGACCCGAACGCCGAAGCTCCGCCGGCCGCGAAGAGTATTGTTCCGGCCGGTGATTCCGGGCTGGTGCATCTTGACCGGCCCGATCGCTTTCCGACCGTAGCGGCGGCAAATTACGCGGCTACCTCAACACTCAATGTCACCGGGCAGGTGACGCCCGACGTATCACGGGAAATCCCGGTCATCTCCCTTGCGAACGGCCGCGTGGTGGCCACGCATGTACGGCTCGGCGACTATGTGCACAAGGGCCAGCTTGTTCTTGAAGTGCAGAGCACGGACGTGACCAACGCTTTCGACCAGTATCTAAAGGCGGTCAATGATGAGCGGCTGGCGCGCACGGTGCTCGACCGCGACCAGTTGCTCTATTCGAAGGGCGCCATCGCGAAAAGCCAGGTCGATATCGCGCAGGATGCCGAAGACGACGCGCTGGCGGACCTGCGCGCCGCCGAACAACAGCTGCATGTGCTGGGCGTGGACCCGAAGCACCCCGGCGAGACCGTCAAGGTGCTGGCGCCGGCTTCCGGCTTCATCATTCAGCAGAATGTGACGGAAGCTTCGAGCGCGGGCAACAGTATCTCCGGCTCGCCGAACGCGTTTGTCATCGCCGATCTTTCGCATGTGTGGATAGTGTGCGATGTGTACGAGAATGACTTGGCCAGCGTGCATCTTGGACAGATCGCCGATATTCGCCTGAGCGCATACCCGAACCGCATGGTAAGCGGCGTGGTCGGCGATGTCGGAGCGATTCTCGATCCCACGTTGCGGACGGGGAAAGTGCGTGTGCAGGTACCGAACCCTGGCTTCTTCATGCGCGTCGGTATGTTTGCCACCGCAACGTTCCACGGCCGCTCGCTTGAGAACCATGCCAGCGTTCCGGCGACGGCCGTCCTGCACCTGCATGACCGCGAGTGGGTGTATGAACCGGTGGGCCCCGATCCGAGCAAGGGACAGTTTCAGCGCATCGGCGTGGTAGCCGGCGCCATGCTGCCGGGCAACATGCAGGAGGTTACCAGTGGCTTGAACCCCGGGCAGCAGGTAGTGCGCAACGCGCTCGAGTTGCAGAACACGGCGGCGCAGTGAGAGAGGGCTTCCCTAGCCCGGTGTACCGCGTTTCCGGTCGACTGCCCTTTGCTTGGCGGTTCGGGGCCTGTGCTTGGCGGCTTGAAATATGATCCGCGGCATCGTCGATTTCGCGCTCAACAACCGCTTCATCGTGCTGATCATCGCGGCGTTGTTGTTCGGGTGGGGCATCGTCTCCTTCCACAACCTGCCGGTCGAGGCCTACCCGGACGTGGCCAATAATTACGTCACAGTGATCACGCAGTGGCCGGGGCGCGCCGCCGAGGAGGTCGAGCAGCAGGTTACTATCCCAATCGAAATCCAGATGGCGGGTATTCCGCACATCTCCGCCCTGCGCTCCACCTCGCTCGCCGGCCTTTCCGCGCTGAACATGGTGTTCGACGACGCGTCGGTCAACGATTGGAACCGCGAAAAGGTACTGGAGCGGCTCTCGCTCGTGACCCTGCCGAACGGGTTGCAGCCGCAGATCGGCACCGACTGGAGCCCGGTCGGGCAGATCTACTGGTACACGCTTGAGAGCACCAACCCCGCCTACGACAACATGGAGATGAAGTCGCTCGAGGACTGGACGCTCGAGAAGCAGTTCAAGTCGGTGCCGGGCGTCGTCGACGTTTCGAGCTTTGGAGGTAAGACGCGCGAGTACCAGGTGCACCTGGACCCGGATAAGCTGATCTCCTACGGGCTGACGATCGGGCAGGTCGAGCAGCAGCTGGTCAACAACAACACCAACGCAGGCGGGTCGTTTATCCAGGAAGGTGCGCAGCAGATCAACGTGCGCGCAGTTGGTCTCTATACCGATGTCAAGGACATCGAAAACACGCTGCTGAAAACCCAGGCGGGCACAGCGCTTCGGGTAAAGGACATCGCCACGGTTGCGGAAGGCCCGAAGATTCGTCTCGGCCAGATCGGGAAGACGGTTCGTCGCCCGGACGGCACGTTGATCGACAACCCGGACACTGTCGAAGGCACGGCACTGCTCCTGAAAGGGGCGAACTCCGATTCGACGCTCGACGGCGTTCACAAAAAGGTCGACGAGTTGAACACGCGGGTGCTGCCCCCCGGCGTCAAGGTTGTCCCGTTTCTGGATCGCTCGACGCTGCTGCATTTCACCACGCACACGGTGCTGCACAACCTGACCGAGGGCATCATCCTCGTCGTCGTGATCCTGTTTATCTTTCTGGGCAACGTGCGCGGGGCGCTGATCGTTTCCATTACCATCCCGTTCGCGCTACTATTTGCCTCGATCTGTCTCGACATCGCGCACATTCCGGCAAACCTGCTGTCGCTCGGCGCGCTTGATTTCGGCATGGTGGTCGATGGCGCGGTGGTGATGGTTGAAAACATCGTGCGGCATCTAGGCCACAATCGCGACGGGAGCAAGCGCCCGATTGACCTGATTCGCGAGGCCGCGCATGAGGTGCAGCGGCCGGTGTTCTACGCCATCGGCATCATCATTACGGCGTACATGCCCATCTTTACGCTGCAGGCGGTGGAAGGCCGGCTGTTCCGACCGATGGCCTGGACCGTTGCGTTTGCCCTGCTGGGCGCGCTGATGTTCTCGATGCTGCTCGCGCCGGTGCTCTCGAGCGTCCTGTTTCCCCGGGGCACGACGGAGTGGGAAAACCCGGTGCTGATGTGGATCATCGCCCGATACCGCCACTTGGCGACCGCGGCAATCCGTCGCCGGTACGTCACGGTCGGCATCGCCGGCCTGGCTCTTGCGGCGACACTGTTCATGGCCATGAGCGGGATCATCGGGTCCGAATTCTTGCCCCATCTGGATGAAGGTTCGATCTGGGTACGCGGGACGCTCGCGCCCTCAACCGGTCCGGACGAAGGCGTCGCGATCATGAATCGCGCCCGCATTCTGCTGGCCCGCTTCCCTGAGGTAATCCAGGTAGTGAGCCAAGTGGGTCGTCCGGATGACGGCACCGATACGACCGGCTTCTTCAACACGGAATATTTTGTTGACCTGAAGCCCAAGGCCGCGTGGCGTGGCGTATTTGACCAGAACAAGGACGAGTTGATCGGCGCCATGGATCGCCAGCTTGAATCGATGCCCGGAGTGATCTGGAACTTTTCGCAGCCTATCTCCGACAATGTGGAAGAGGCAGTAAGCGGCGTCAAGGGGGAATTGGCCGTGAAAGTTTACGGCGACGACCTGAAAACTCTCGAGGAAAAAGGTCAGGAGATTATGAACGCGATGAGCCATGTGCGCGGGGTGGCCGATCTTGGTCTGTTCCGCGTCATTGGCCAGCCCAACCTGAACTATACGGTGAACCGGGAAGCCGCGGCGCGCTACGGGATCAATGTATCCGACGTGCAGGATGCGATCCAGAACGCGGTGGGCGCCGCGCCACTGACGCAGGTATTGCGCGGCGAGGCGCGCTACGACCTGACCATGCGCTACCTGCCGCAGTATCGCGACACGGAAGAAGCGCTCGACCGGGTGCGGCTGGTCGCCTCGACCGGGGAGCGGGTGTCGCTCAAGCAACTCAGCACGATCAAGGTACTCGACGGTGCGGAAGAGATCTATCGCGAGGATGGCTCACGGTATGTTGCGATCAAGTACAGTGTGCGCGGCCGCGACCTGGGCTCGACAGTCGAAGAGGCAATCCGTGACGTGAACCGGGAGGTAAAGCTGCCGCAGGGCTACAAGATCGAGTGGGCGGGCGAGTACCAGAGCGAGAAGCGCGCGATGGCGCGTCTGGCTCTGATCGTGCCGGTTACCATTTTCGCCATCCTGATTATTCTGTACTCGATGTTTGGCTCCTTCAAATGGGCGCTGCTGATAATGGGCAATGTCGCGATGGCTCCGTTCGGCGGCATGCTCGCGCTTCTGCTCACCGGCACGCATTTCAGCGTGTCTTCGGGGGTCGGTTTTCTCGCGCTCTTTGGCGTTTCGGTCCAGACCGGCGTGATCATGCTTGAGTACATCAACCAGCTCCGCGTGAATGGCCACTCTGTGATGGAAGCCGCGATCGAGGGCGCGGTGCTGCGGCTGCGGCCCATCATGATGACCATGCTGGTCGCGACCCTCGGCCTGCTGCCCGCGGCGACTTCGCACGGCATTGGATCGGATTCGCAGCGGCCGTTCGCTATCGTGATTGTCGGCGGGCTGATCGGGGCCTTGGCGCTGAGCGTGTTTCTGCTGCCTACCTTATATGTGTGGATCGCGCGCGAGGGCGATAAGCTACCCGAAAAGCGGCCGGAGGTGGAGGTCTGATGGTGCGTCTCTCCATTGGAAGCGCGCTCGCGCTCGCCGCCTTGCTCACCCAGCCTGCTCTGGCGCAGGCCCCCCAGTCTGGCGCCCAGGGCAGCGGCGCCACGCAACAAAATCGCGGGACACCGCTGCCAGCCGCGCCCACCCCCATGCCGTCCGCGCAAGTGGGATCGAACGCGAATGGATTGAGCCAGATTGGGCCGGCACCGCCCTCGCCGCCTGATCCTCGCCGCAACCCGCCGGCAAGGCCCGGCGCCTTGACCTTGCAGCAGGTGCTGACGCTGGCTCGTGCAGGCAACCCGGCACTGCTGGCTGCGCGGCAAAATTTGGAAGCGACCCGCGCGCAGGAGATCCAGGCCGGCGTGCGCCAGAACCCCAACTTTGGCTTGGTCGGCCAGGAAGTGACGCTTGGGCAGCACAACCCGGCAAGCCCCTACACCTACAGCGCCCAGGTGTCACGCCTTTTTGAGCGCGGGCAGAAACGGCGCTGGCGGCTGAACGGCGCCCGCGCAACGACGCAACAAACCGAAGACCAGCTCCACGACCAGGAGCGCGGCACCGAGCTCGCCGTCAAGCAGGCATTTACCGAAATGCTGATCGCCAAAGCCGCTCTGACGCTCTCGAACGCGAACCTCGCTGACTTCCGCCGCGAGGTCGAAATCAACAACGATCGGTACAAGGCGGGGGACATCGGCAAGCTCGACTATGAGCGGCTCGACCTGCAACTTGCGCAGTTTGAAAGCGACCACTCCGCTGCCGAGATAAACCTGCGCCAGGCGAGCGATCAGCTGCAAACGTTACTGGGCATTGAATCGCCCAGGCCGGACTTCGACGTGGCCGGCGAGATTGTGCCGCCGGATCTTCCGCTCGACCTCCCTGGTCTCGACGCGAAGGCGCTTGCCGCGAGGCCCGACTACCTGGCCGCCCTGGCCGGTGTTTCCGTGGCCGACGCCAACGTGAAACTCGCCTATGCGAACGGCACCAGCGACCCGACGCTTGAAGGCGAATACGAGCGAAGCGCGATTTATAACACCTTCGGCTACAACTTCCAGATTCCAGTCCGCATATTTGACAAGAACCAGGGCAACAAGAAGACCAGCGAATTTGCCGCGCAAGGGAGCCGGTTCACCGTCATCGCGGCAAGGAATCAAGTGCTGTCGGACGTCGACCAGGCCTGGATCGGCTATACGCAGTCGCGCGCGCTTTCAGCCCGATATAGCAGCCATTACCTGGACGAGGCCGGGGATGTGCTGTCCATCGCACAGTTCGCCTATGAGCATGGCGGCATCGCCTTGATCGATTACCTGGACGCCCTGCGTGATTCGCGCCAAACCACGGCGGATGCCCTGCAGGCGTACTCGGCGACCTGGCTGGCTATCCATCAGATCTCCTATGCCGCCGCGACAGAAGTATTGCCCTGAGCCTCAGCAGTCAGTGCATGGTGAACCGGATGTCCCGGTTTGTCGGCCAAGCAACAGCCGGAGTCCGAGGGCTTACCGCGGATCGAGCTTCGGATCTAGTTTCGGATCTAGCTTTACGACGAGCAGCGTCATGTCGTCGTGCTGCGCGGCACCGGCGGTAAACCTGTCGGCTTCCGCGAAGATGGCGCGTAATACCTCGTTCGCAGGGGAGTGCCTGGCTGCGGTGGCCGCGGCCATCATGCGCTCTTCTCCCCACTCCTCATCATCGTGGGTCATGGCCTCACTGATGCCATCTGTGTAGGAAACCAGCAAGTCTCCGGGCGCGAGTTGCAGGCGCTGCTCACCGTAGCGGGCAAACGGGAGCAGGCCGACAACCGGCCCATCGGCTTCGAGTCGCAGAATTTCAGGCGCCGCACCGTCCCGCGGCCGCAGCACCAGCGGCGCGTTGTGGCCTGCGTTGACGCATTCCAGCATGAGGGTCTGGGGGTCGAGCGCGCCGAAGAAAAACGTGGCATAGCGGTTATCCGCCGAGGCCTCATAGACCAGCCGGTTGATCTTATCCATGAGCCTGGCGAAATCCCGAGGATTTTCGATGGTGACGCCACGCAGGGAGGCCCGCAGACTGGCCATCAGCAGCGCCGCGGAGATTCCCTTGCCCGAAACATCGCCGATAGCTATCCCGAGCCGGCCGTCGACGAGGGGGAAGACGTCGTAGTAGTCGCCGCCTACGCCCTGGGCGGGGCGGCAAAATCCGGCGATACTGAGGCCGGGGAGCGTGGGCATGGTTTGGGGGAAGAGGCGCTCCTGGACTTCGCGGGCGATCTCCATTTCGCGGTTGGCGCGCTCGCGCTGGGCGGCCTCGCCGGCGAGCGAGTGGGCGAGTTCGCTGACTTCAAGCGCCATGCCGGTCTGGTTGGCGAGCAGCTGCAGCAGGTGGAGATCAGACTTGGAGTAGGCGGCCTCGGACTGTTTGGGGCCAAGCGCCATGACGCCCATCAGCCGGTCGCGCCCGGGCAGGGAGAACAGGAGTTCGGCGCCGAGCCGGTCGAGGGTCTGCCGCTCAGCAATACCGGCCAGCATGTACCAGGCATCCGGCGCTTGGCGGTATAGCTGCGCGGGCGCCCTGGTGTTTGAAAGATTGCGGATAGTGGAGGAGCTGGTGGGCAGGGCCAGCTCGGCGGGGGCGGGCGCGATGCCGACGGCGTGCGTGAGAGTGAACTCCGCGTCCACACGGAGTAGCATGCCGATGCGGGTGACGTGGAGCGTATCGGCGACGCAGCGGGCGACGGTTTCAAGCAGCGGGCCGCTTTCGGTACAGCGCCGCACCTGCTGCGAGAGCTCGCCGAGCACCAGCTCGGAATCATAGGCTTCGCGGAAGAACTTGCGGTCGAGCCAGTTGGTCGAGTCTTTGCGAAAGCCCACGCTCAACAGGAAGAGGAGCAGGATAAAGAGCGCGGCCTGCCAGAGTTTGTGCTGCGCTCCCTGCGGGTGCGCGAGCAGCGACATGAGCAGGTGGTACGAAACAAGCGTCATCAGGCCGACCAATACCACCCAGACCGTGGCGCGAGCGAGTGCGTACCTGGTCCCCTGGCGCAGCAGAATGCGGACGTCCATGGCGCGCTGGACGAGGATGACGTAGGCAAGGGTGAGGGGGCGAGCAAAAACAGCGCCGAGCCGACGTAGGCCAGCCATACATGTCCGGGAGCATTGGGTGAGTAGCCTGCGTCGGGCAACAGCACAAAAGCCGTCAGCAGTGCACCAATACCGGCTCCTGTGCCAGTGAGCAGGACGCGCAGTCTGCGTCGGCCATCTTCGGTCGAGGCAGTCCGCGATTTATCAAACAGCAAGAGCAGGTAGAAGACGACACAGACTAGATCCAGCGCGTTTGTGATGTGGTTTGCCGCGATTGCCGTATGAGCGAGCCATGGCGGATTACCCGCACTGTAGTAGCGCCCGTAGCTCTGGCGGAAATACAGAAGGCCGCAAAGCAGAGCGGGGCCAAGGACGACCCACTTGAGCCAAGACACCTTAGCGTCGATGCGCGAGCGCTCCGGAAAGTAGATGGCGAAGAGCAGAAGTGCCAACGGACCGATCACCTGGAGCAGATCGAAGTAGAAGCGTCGAAAGGCCAGCCAGCCGCCTGTAGACAGACCATTTCCATAGGAGAAAAAATCCCCCGGAAAGAGAAGCAGGAGGAGCAGGAGCCAGGCATTGGGGTCATCGGGTTTGGCAAGGACAACCCAGTAGCCGACCAGCATGCAGAACAGTGGCATGAGGCCGAACAGCGCAAAGTTCTGCCACGTCTGGCTCAACCCCGTGGGCATGCCCGGGCGGGACGGCTGGGCGACAAGAGCAATTTGGACGGTGCCGCTTGTGCCGTCCGACCGGCGGAAGCCTACGAGCAAAACATCGCCCGGCTGAGCTGGACTATTCACCGCCTCCCACTGCGCTACTCCGGTATACGGCACACCGTTGAGCGACTCGATTGTCACCCCTGTGACGAGTCCGGCGTGTGCAGCTTCTGATTCGACGCCGGTGACCTTGCGGGTGTCGGCGTCCAGGTGGAAGGGGCTGCGGGCGATCTGGTCGGAGTGCAGCCCGAGCCGGAACCGGTCTTGGGTGTCCGCGCCCCAGTACAGCAGCCCGGCCGTTGCCACAAGCACGAGCAGCAATCGCAGGAGCGTTGAGTATCGGGAATGCTTCATAGGCGGGCCGAATCCATCCTAGCGCGAGTCTGTTTCTGAGCCGAGCTCATTGTTCTCGGAGCGCCTCCATTGGCTCAATAGAGGCGGCCCGGTGCGGAACCAGCTTGCCCTGGGCACACTGAAGGTCGCACGGATACGAGGCTTAAAACTCTCGCGGCAATTCTCGCTGGCCTACCTTGCTGGCCCTGAGCCAGCAGGGCCACTCTCCGTCTTCCGCTCAGTACTGCTTTCCCACGCTGCTGAGCTTACGCCCAGGCGCAGAAAAAGAGGAAGTGATCCAACGCAATAGAAGCGCGAAGGTACGCTGGATGAATCACCTAACAACGATTTCAGTAATCCCGTGCACGCGCATAGCGAACATTTGATGACTAGCAAAAAGCCTGCTGGGAGGTCATCATTGGATAACCTTGTCTAGGTGGGCGACTTGCGCATGTTAAGACCGATTTGTATCGTTGCGGAGATCGTTCAGCGTCCTGCTTTGATATATGTCCAACCCTGTTCCTGTTTCCGTACGATGTCGGCAATTCCGGCAGGAACAATCTCAGTTCCAGAAACCATGTCCACTGCTTTGAGATGTTCCTTGCGCATCGCGTTACCACAGGCGATGAAATGTATGTGAGTTGATTCGAGTTTTTGAATGTCACTTGCGTCAGGGCCAGCCTTCTTGAGAAAAGCGATGCCGGGACCGTATGCGACGACCTCGATATCAACCTGCTCGGGAGCCATATCGCTGACAAGGTTGCGAATATTGTTCAAGGTCAATCGCCAATCGGCTTCGTCTGACGAGGTAAGGGCGAAGAGAACCCGGTGAGCCTTGGTCTGCGCCTGGATCGGCAGGACATAAAGGATTGTTCCAAGGATTGTTCCAAGGGTGAGAGCAAGGGTGAGAGCAAAAACTGCTAAGTATCGTTTCGTCATAGGTTCCTTTCAACGCCCGATGGCGAGCTTGACTGCCAAGACAACAAGTAGAACGGCAAAGCCCCTACGCAACACGACATCGGACAGGTGTTGCGCCCAAAGTCCACCGAACCAGCCGCCTACGGCAAAACCCACTGCGATCAGAAAAGCCAGCTTTAGGTCCACGTGGCCGGCTTTGTAGTAGGTCCAGAAAGCGAAGACGCCTATCGGCAGCAGAAGTGTCGCCACCGACGTTCCCTGCGCCGTCTTCTGCGACATGCCGTAGAAGAAGATGAGTGCGGGAATCAGAAACGCCCCGCCCCCAATCCCGATCATGCCCGAGATCACGCCGATAACGAGGCCCAAGGCCAAGCCGCCGACGATTCCCAGCACTGTCATGGGTTCGCGTTCTCCAGGTCATTCCTGGGCATCCGGCCCAGGACAGAGGCCATCATGCAGTTATCGCTTACACCGGCGTAGACCAGACCCGCGCCCACCAGTGCAGTTCCAATGAAGAATTTCTTAGAGGTCAGCAAGCCCAGACTGAAGAAGGTCAGGACAAGGGAGCCGGCTGCAACGCGCACCTGACGCTCCATGGACCACGGCTTGCTTGCGGCAACGGTGAGCGGCTTGCCTTCTTTTGTCCACGTCTCGATACCGCCTGAAAGCACGTGGAGCGACCGAAACCCTTTAGCGGCGAGGGTTTGTCGCGCCTGTTCCGCCCGCCGTCCGCTACGGCAAACGAGGGTGAGCGGTTCCGCGCGGTTCCAGACTTCGCTCGCCTTGTCGAGCGTTCCAAGGGGAACGGGTTCCGAACCGTCGATGTGACCTCCGGAAAATTCAGGGTATTCGCGTACATCGATCATGCGAGCTTCCATGTGAACCTCCAAACATAAACAACTGTATGATTGTATAGTGATATATGCAGGCTATGGCAAGGGACGTGATGACGGAAAAGATGCTCGATCTGGTTGCGCGACGCTTCCGCACCCTGGGTGAACCCTATCGGCTTCGCATCCTTCAGGAGCTGGAATTGGGTGAGAAATCCGTGGGCGAGCTCGTCGCTGGACTGGATGGCAATCAGCCAAACGTTTCCAAGCATCTGCAGATCCTCTTCGACGCCGGACTTATCGGCCGCAGGCGTGAAGGCACGTCCATCTTCTACGCTATCAGCGATCCAATGGTCTTCAAGCTCTGCGCACTGGTGTGCAGCAGCGAAGCAGAAAAGAGCCGGCGCGAGTTCGAAGCATTGGCGGGACAATAAGGACAAGGAAAACGATGAAGATCAAGCATTTGAGGTTCCGGGCCTAGCCCGCTATTCCTGCGTTCTGTCGTCCAAGGGCGAAGCCATTGTGATCGATCCGATGCGCGATTTCGATCGCTTGCTCACCGGCTCCACCGTGTCCACAACGATTGAGACCCTAGGTAATCGAACGAAAGCCACCGCCAAGGCCACGACGAAGACAAAGGCAGGGAAACCATCGTTCAAACACTCACAAAGCTCTCAGACCGAAACGAAGCGCCTATCATTCCGGGAATGTAGGGGAGAAAAGAACAAACCCAAATGCGCGCAACCTTCATCCGCCACGGCCAGAGCACTGGCAATGCCGGCATCCACTGCCACGACCTCGCCCTGCTGGAGTTGACCGAGTTGGGCTGGCAGCAGAGCAGGGAAGTGGCCGCGAGCTGGACCGAGACGCCCGACCGGATCGTCACCTCGCTCTACCTCCGTACCCAGCAGACCGCCATCGCTACCATCGAGCGGTTTCCGAACGTGCCGGTCGAGGTCTGGCCGATCCAGGAGTTCACCTATCTCCACCCCAGCCGCTGGAACGGAGCCCTCAACTCCGAACGCATGCCCTATCTTGAGCGATATTGGGCCGAAGCCGATCTGGAGTTTTGCGACGGCGAGGGTGCGGAGAGAGCTTCATAAGCTTGCTCCATCGAGCCAGGGCTGGGCTCGACCGGCTGGAGGCTCTGCCGGCCATGTCGCTGGTTTACATCTTCAGCCACGGGCAGTTATCCAGGTCGTGCGATCCCTGATCGTCGATGCCGAGCTAAGCGACCGGGAGAAGATGCAAAAGTTCTGGGGGAGGGAAGTCCGGCCATCGCGAATGCCGAACAGGTCGGGATGAAGGGGAGGGAAGGGAACTGGACGCTTCAGGATGAGAGAAACCGACTTCAGATCGCAGGGTGAACTTAGACGCTTCAACCAGCTTCATGCTGTCCAGGGAAGGTGGTTCTACTGCCGAGGTGGATCGCCTTTCTAAAGCTTTCGACCGATCCGCACTGCGCCACGGTCGATCACTTATTTCCGCTGGTCAAGGGCGGAAGGGACAACATCAGCAATGTGGTGCTGGCCTGTAGCTCTTGCAACCGGCATAAAGCGGATAGGCTACCGACGCTGCCGGAATTTCTGAAATGGAACGAGCTGGCGAGCCGATGGCCGCACATCCATCCGGTTTCACCCGACCTGCATATTCGGAGGCAATGCGTTTTTGTGGCACTCCGATCACTTGGGAGCGGTTGCTCGAATCGATCAAGAGTGGGAGCGAGACCGAAACGTGTTCGCATATCTGTCGTCGGGCCGTAAAGAAGAACCGCCGTCTGAGCAGAGAGTCTGCCGTGTAAATCCCAGAGCGAGTTCGACCACTATAGGAGCGTTGGTGAGGACGCGCTCATTGTTGACGACGACGCAGTTGACTAAAGTCATGTTTTAGGCCGACTTCCGACCGTAGCCGCCGTGAATGTGACCGAAGACATGCAGCCTTGGTTTCACGCGAAGCAGAGCGCCGAGAAGATTATGGCATCTATGATGTCTGCCCAGGATGTCGTTCTTGTCCAGGGTTCCATAGGGCGCTTCGTGGGTAATCAGCACGTCGGTGTCGACTGGGATACGCTCCCAATGCTTACGGATGGCGGAACCGCGCTCGCGGCAGAACGCCCAGTCTTCTCCCATAAGGTAGATGGCTTTGGTCAGGTGAGCGCGGGCCAGTTTCGGATGGCGGTCGAACAGCAAATCGCGATTGCCGGCGATGACCAGCTTGTGCCGGCAGGGAGGCGTACCCAGCCAAGCGTTGAAGTTATCCACCGCTTGAATCGACCCCCCATCGAAATCCCCGGAGTGGATAAGGATGTCACCCGGAGGCAGAATCAATTTGCGGTGGAAGCCGTGAATATCGCCGATGCTGATCAAGCGAAGCATTTTTATTTTCCACTCTCTTTGGCTTGACGGGTTCAGTCTTGTTCGGCATCGCTTGTGGGCTTCTTTACTGCGCTGGTCTAGACCGCAAGCTGACAGCTGACGAATCCGTCCAAGCCAGTTCGCCAACCTCGACAAGCGGATGGACGTGCAAGCCTAATTTCAACAGGAATAGCAGGAAAGGAACGAACCAAACAGCAGGAGATCGAACGTTCCCTGGGCTGGTCCAGAGGCGGGATTTCGGGATCGAGCGTAGACAGGGAGAGCAGGCTATGGATTTGGGCGCTCGCAAAGAGCGCGAGCTTGGAATGAGCAAACAACGCGCGTCCCACAAGCCCACAACCTCCTACGACGGCTGATAGCTTAAGGGAACCAGGTCTTGACCCCACATGGTCAACTCTACTTCGGATCAAACTTGCCGCAATCTTGACGGCCATGTGCTCGGCAGGAATGCGATTCGGTCTTCTGAAACCAGCGTCGCGCGGCTTCGAAGACGGCCAGGCTGCGGTGATCGCCAGTAGCGCTGCATCGATGCCGGGTTCGCTATGGGGTGTTCAGGCGAGATCTGATCTTTGGACCAATTGGACGGAAAGTCCGGTTCGATTTCTCGGATCGCGAAGGGAATGTAACTTCCTTTTGCGACGATATCCGGCTTGGCAGCGCTCAATCCTGAACGGTGATCACGACCTTTCCAGCGCGGCGACCGGAAGGACGCCCGCAGCTTCCAGGCAGGATCTTTCAGACCCGCTCCAAGCGGAGCCACCATGCCGCGACCCAGGCTCAGGTTCAGCCCATCGACAACCTTCCAGAGCTTCGCCCGTTGCTCACGGTCTACACCCAGCAGCCCGACTAGTCATCGCTGACAACGGCATTAGTAGCTCGAGCCTGCAGCGATGCAGCGCTCCATTAAGCTGCTTGGGACAAGGTCACTCCGTTGGTGCGGGCAGCCGGACGGTCGCCTTCAGTGGGGGAAGCAGCTGTTTGAGAAGGAGCGAAACCCGTATCCAGAACGGTGTGGGGTGTCTAAGCCAGAACGCTGAGAAAGAGGGGCTTCACCATGGCTTCGATTTTAACGGCCATCTCTTCAGCGGGTATGCGATCGGATGTCTGGAACCAGCGGCGTGCGGCTCCAAAGATTGCCCAGGCGGCCGTCGCTGAAACCAGTTCGGGATCAGCGCCGGCGACGGGCGGAATTTACGACGCCGGTACGCAGATGGCCTCACTCATTTTGTAGAGCCCTACCTTCGCGCCCTATTTGGGTTTCTGGGAGTGACCGATACCACTGTCATTACGGCCGGCGGAACCATGGCACTGATGCATGGACAGGACCGCGATGTCTTTCTCGCTCCCCACATCCAGGCTGTGCAGTCGCACGCGCAGATAGCCTCGTAACACCCTGAGAGCCATGTCAACGACTGACAGTGAGGCGAAACACTCACAGTTAGCCCGTCTTCGTTTCAAAATCCGAACACATGCCCAGGAAGACCTCTTCGGCGTGTTCTGCCCGCCAAATGAACGGCGAACGCAAACAGGAGATTTTATGAAGGCAGTAGTAAAGGTAGTCGAAGACCTCAATCCAAGTTAGATCGGCGATGGCTTTCCATCCCGTTCGTTGTGGTACTACGGCGAGCATGGTTCGGCGTTGAGCCCCTTTCTTGTCGTGGGTTATATCGGGCCGTTTGAGTTTTCGCCAGTGAAGGATGGTGGAAGACGTCGAGGCGTTGGATCCCATCCATACCGTGGCTTCGAAACGGTAAGTATCGTCTACAAAGGCGGCCTCGAGCACCGCGAGGATGGAGGCCATTCTGCGTCAGGAGGCCGAGGTACTCGATGCATTACGCAAGGAAGTCGCGCGCAGCGTCGCGCAATTTAAGAGCTTCAGCCACGCATCGAGCAAAGTGCCGGAAGTGGGGTTAGGATGGCGCTGGCGTCCAATGCTGACCAGATGCGGCTCGATCTGAAGCGGCAGGTCTCAGATTTTGCCGGCGAGATCCGGAATGCCGCCCAGCAGATCAAGGGCATGGTGAGGCGGCTTACGCCGCTGTGGCCGGGCTGATCGCCACCGGAGGACTGATCGCCGGAATCCTGCTCATGTACTTCGTTACGGCGAGTTGGCAAAGAAGAATCGAAGAGAAGATTGATCGCCTGCCGCAGGCCCTGCCCTTGCAGGTCCAGCTAGAGGCTCTCGCGCCGCAACCGGCAACCGGATCGGGGAATGTCCATCAGAAGACGCATGGGGACACTCAGCAGTTCCAAAGCCGAAGATCCAGCAGACCGAACCAGTACCTGCAGCGCCAGCAACCGAACAGCCCTGAATTATGAACTGATATAACTTCGTTCCCGAAGAAGCCTGGCCCCTTCCTGAGCAAAGCAGGCTATGGATTTGCCGCTCTTCGAGCTTGGAACGAGCAAAAGCGCTCGTCCCCCAAACCCACAGCCTCGACGACGACTGATATTAAAGAGGACCAGGTCTTGACCCCATATGGTCAACCCTTATATCGCCCAAGCTTCTGAGAATTTTGCGTTTGGGAGGGATAACAATCGGGACTAGTCGGGAGCGTTGCTCTCTTGAGCCAGCCAACCGGGGTCGACCATGCCACTAGGCGAGGCTTCGAGCAGGTTGGTTAGGAGCTTTTCGATTTCTTCAAGCTGGTCAATGCCAATCTGTTTTCCCCATTGCGCGCGTAGCTCGTCGAAGATCGTTTCCCCTGTCCGCATGACTTCAAACCCGAGTGTGGTGACCTGGAGCCGCTTCCGACGTGCGTCCTGCGCATCGACATCCCTTTTCACATATCCACGCTGTTGAAGGGCCGAAATTGTCTTCGCAGCGGCCTGCTTCGAGACCGAAAGACGGCGACCGAGGTCTGAAGCGTTATCGGCTCCTGCAGCGATGGCACGCATGGCAAAGTCATGAGCAGGCCGGAAATCCTCATATCCTTGTTTGGCCAGCTCCTCCGTTGCAGCACCTGCAAGGGCACGGAAGCCAGCGAGTAAAAGAAGAGCTAGGTTAGCGCCAGAGCGGGCCATATGTGGAAGCTAAACCAAAGGACGATAAAGGACAATGTGGTTGTCTAATTATGTTGACTGAGACAACCATGCTGTCTATTGTTGAGCGTATAGACAACCATGTTGTCTATACGGAGAGTCATGAAAACAGAAGCACAGGGTTCCACGCTGCCCGGCCTCACACATCACATAATGGAAGTCAACGGAACGAGTCTGCATTACGTTTCTGCTGGTGCTCAAGGTTCCCCAATTCTTCTGGTTCATGGGTTCCCTGAGACCTGGTGGGCCTTTCATAAGCTGATTCCACGGCTCGCTACGAAGCATAGAGTGTTTGCCGTAGACCTGCGCGGGTTCGGAGACTCTGGCAACGGTGCAGGAACATACGAAAGCAAGACCTCCGCAGAGGATCTGCACCAACTAATTGGAAAACTCGATGTCGGCCCCGTTCACCTTACTGGACAGGACATTAGCGGAGCGACTGTCTTTCGGCTCGCAACCACGTACCCGGAGGATGTGCTCAGCTTCACCGCAATTGAGATGGGCCTGCCGGGTTTCGGCCTGGAAGGATTCGCCGACGTAACCCATGGTGGCGCGTGGTACATCGGTTTTCTCGTCGCTCCGGGTGTGCCTGAGATGCTGCTTGCTGGCCGTGAGCGTGAGTTCCTGACGAAGATAGCCTTCCCAGCGATGTGCGCGGTCCCGGGTGCGGTGAGCGATTTGGATTTGGATGAATTTATCCGCACCTACTCGCGGCCCAACGGCTGGCGCGGTGCCATCGGTCTTTACCAGTCGATGTTGAATGAAGGAGCTGAAATCAAATCGCTTGCCGAGACCCGGAAACTGAAGGTGGCCGTCCTTGCAATAGGTGCAGGCGGCGAAGGCTTTACGTCAAGTACGATGACAAACGCTGAGGCAGCCGAAGTTAGTTCCGTCACCCTCGACGGCGTAGGTCACTACGCAGCGATGGAATCCCCGGTCAAAGTAGCAGATGCGATTTTGGAATTCGTAGGCAACGTAGATCAGAGGTAAAAATTGTCGAACTCCTAGCCGTTGAGAAACGGGTTAGGGGTCCAAAATGGACGTGGGTACATGGATAGAACCTCACATGAAAACAGGTTATACTCGCTGAAACCACCGTTTCAGTCGAGTCCAGCCGGGGCTGGACCCCATTGGATCATGGACCCAAAGGGCATAGGTGCGTGCGAGTGACTATGGAACGTGAAGAGCCATTCTGCACATCTGTATGGCTTCGACGTACCGTCTCTTATCAATAGAGAGGCACTCCGATGCAAATTCTTCGCCAGACCTTCGCTATGCCTTTCGTAAGCTGCGCAGGGATCGCGGTTTCGCGATTGCGGGCGTGCTCACGCTCGCGCTCGGCATTGGCGCCACCACAGCTGTCTTCAGCGTCGCTTATGGCGTGCTCATCGACCCGTTTCCCTATAAGGACGTACACACGCTCGCCACTCCTAGCCTCTGCTCATCCCGCTGGTCAGAGTGCCACTGGAATGTCTACTCGCCAGGGCAAGTCAGGGAGATAGCAGAGAAGACCACCATCTTTAGCGGCGGGAAGTGGTGAACCACAGCGCCTGCGCGGCAACTACATCACGCCCAACACGTTTGACGTTCTTGGTGTTCAGCCTATCCTTGGACGAGCTTCCGTTCAGAGCGATTTGCAAGCCGGTCACGGAGAGGTGGCACTCCTAAGCTATCGTTACTGGAAGGCGCACTATGATGGCAGTCCATCCATTCTGGGCCGGGTTCTGACGTTCAACGGACATCCCCGCTCAGTCATCGGCGTCATGCCGCCCGTTTTCTCTGGCGCGGTGGCGAGCGCTCTGCTCAAAGGAAAAGCGCAGCTTGCAAAGAACACGAGGCATCGGACTTCGAAATACCTGAACAACATCATGGAAGCGGACCATCAAACCAACCCAGGGCTTGTAGACGATGAAGACAGCGACGGCGACCATCCAAGGGCTTCTACGGTCATGCGCATGATCCGGCGAGAACACTGCCCTCACCTGCAGGCGAGATGTGCAGAATGAGATCCGTTTTATAAACCGCATCTTTGGAATCGCTGCCTAATTGTTAATCCGAACATAGGCAAATTGCATTTCGGTAAGTTAATGCAACAAAGCCCGAGAAGTCCTTCAGCACGGTTTTCGCTTCCGGAAGCTGCCTGTGTGCATCTGAACCTAGATTCAGTGCTTCCCGTCCGGATCGATCCATCTCAAGCAGAAAGTGGTTTTCTCAATGATAGATATTGGCTTTGCTCCGGCTGAGATGGCGATTGCCGTCTCCATGCACACGCTGCCGGGGCGTATACGATGCAGAGTGCACGGCCTTCGCCAGAACCCGCAAGCCGAGAAGCAGCTTGTGGAAGCACTGCAAGGATACCCCGGGATCGAGAGTGTGAACACTAGTTCCTGGACTGGCACGGCGTTAGTAGAATTCCACTCTCCGCTTATAGCCGAGGCCATCCCAGGGATACTCGAAGCAGCACTCAAGGGCAGGATTCAACCAGCCGCGACGCCCTTGCAGGAGAGCCAGGAGAATAAGAAGCTAGCACCCTCTAGCTTGCGCGTGTGGATACAGAACCTGCTGCGTCCCGCCCCCGCAGCGACTGCTGAAAACACAATGCTCCAACTGGCCGGGCAGCCCTGGCATGCGCTTGACACCGAGCAGGCCCTCCATGTTCTTGGCGTCGGCCCAGACGGGTTGAGTAGCGAGGAAGCCCAGACACGGTTGGAACAGACAGGTCTCAATGTGCTGGCCGCTGCACGCCAGCGGTCGCTCCTTGTACTGTTTCTGGACCAGCTTGGCAGTATCCCTGTGCTTCTATTACTCGGCTCATCGGCTGTCTCCTTCTTCACAGGCGGCGTGGTCGATGCCGCGGTTATTTTCTCCGTCGTCATAGTCAATGCCTCGATGGGTGCCTTGACGGAAAAGCACGCGGAAAAGACGATCTCGACACTGACAAACCTGGACGAGCCGGAAGCGCTGGTCATGCGTGGGGGGCGGGTTGAGCGCATCGATGCGGCGCGCATCGCCGTTGGGGATGTAATCCTGCTTTCCCGTGGCGCTTACATCCCGGCGGATGCTCGCCTGCTCGAGGCACGCGACCTTACAGTCGCTGAGTCTTCTCTCACTGGCGAAAGCGCTCCCATGTACAAGCAGACCGGGGCGCTTGCGCGTGAGTTACCGCTTGGCGACCGGAGCAATATGGTATTTCGCGGCACCGTGGTCACAGGAGGCAGCGGCATCGCGGTCGTGGTTGCCACTGGAGCCCACACCGAAATTGGTGCCGTCCACGCACTGATGAACGGCACATTTCGTCCAGAAACCGCGATGGAGCGGCAGCTCAACCAACTGGGAAAGCAGACAGCCTTTGCTGCCTTGGCTGTTTGCGCCATTACCGTGGCCCTTGGCGCATTGCGCGGCTTCGGAGCTATCGAAACGCTACGCTCGGCAGTGTCGCTCGCCGTCGCTGCCCTTCCTGAAGGATTGCCCACCATGGCGACCACGGCACTAGCCTTTGGAATGTTGCGCATGCGGCGCCATCATGTCCTCGCGCGCAATCTCGGAGCGGTCGAAACTATCGGCCTGATCGACATGCTGTGCCTTGACAAGACGGGAACGCTCACCATGAACTCCATGGCCGTTGTCGAGGTCTACGCCGCCGGGGAGAGACTCGCTTTCGACACACGGCGCTCCCTGCTCCGTACCACGAGAGAGCCAAAGCCGCACCTTGACATGCTGCTTGCCGTATGCGCGTTGTGCAGTGAGGCGGAAGTAGCAATGGATACGGAATTGCATGAGTTCAGCGGCAGCGCCACCGAACTGGCTTTGCTGGAGCTAGTTCGCGACAGCCACCTCAGCGTTGCCGAGTTGCGCAGGAAGTTTCCCCTCCTGGAACTGCGCGCGCGCGCCGAAAATCGGAATTTCATGGTTACCGTCCACGCAAACTCACGCGGCGGCCACTTGGTAGCAGCCAAGGGCAGTCCAGAAGATATTCTAGGTCGCTGCGTCCGTCGAGCCGATGCCCTGGGACTTCACACACTGACCCCATCCGACCGGAAAAAGATCGTGCACGAGAACATGCGCCTGGCTTCCGACGCCCGCCGTGTGCTCGGTTTTGCCTACCTGGAGACTTCTTCCGAGGAACCAGCGCCAGAGACCGGCTGGGTATGGCTCGGGCTTGTGGCGCTCGCCGACCCGCCTCGTGCCGGCGTCAATGATGCACTGCGCGCCTTCCACGAGGCTGGCATCAAAACCCGCATGGTTACCGGGGATCAGCGCACGACCGCCTACGCCATCGGACGTGATATTGGCTTATGGGAGGAGGGTGAAACAGCCGAGGTATGGGATGCAAGCAGCACCGAAGGCAATGCCCCCCTCGACGAACGCATGCTTCGCAGCCATGTGTTTTCACGGGTTAGCCCTTCTCAAAAACTGGAGATCGTTCAAGCCCTGCAACGCGCCGGGCACATCGTCGCCATGACCGGAGACGGCATCAACGATGGCCCCGCGCTCAAGGCGTCCGACGTAGGCGTGGCCCTGGGCTCGCAGAGCACTGAAACCGCTCGGGAGTCCGCCGACTTGATTCTTCGCAACGACGACCTCCGCGCACTGCTCCTGGCGATACGCGAAGGCCGCGCCGTGCATAGAAACATTCGGCAGGCTGTGCGCTTTCTCATCGCCACGAATTTAAGCGAAGTACTAAGCGTACTGGGCGCCGTGGCTATCGGCCTGGGTCAGCCACTCACTGCTCGGCAACTGCTCTGGCTGAATCTCGTGACGGATATTTTCCCCGTCTTGGCACTTGCCGTCGAACCCGCTAGCCCTGGCCCCATGGACTCACTGCCCCCAGACTCGCGCAATGCCCTCATCTCTCCCAAGGAACTCCCCAAACTGGCCAGCGAATCTGCGCTGATTGCAAGCGCCGTTGGCATCAGCTACCTTTATGGTCTTTGCCGATACGGCGCAGGGCCGCAAGCCACCACCATGGCGTTTCTGAGCCTGACGACAGCGCAACTGCTTCACACCCTCACCATACGAGTCAAAACAGGTTCCGGCGCAAACTCTCCACCTAATGCGCCCAACAAGTACATCCCATTGGCAGTAGGTGGCGGCTTGGTGTTGGAGCTGGTAACCATGCTGCCGCCATTGCGTTCGCTTCTTGGTCTGGCATCCCTCTCACCCATGGACCTGGGCGTATGCTTCGCATCCGTAGGGTTCAGCACGCTATCGACTTTGCTATTGCACTTGCTTTGGAAATTACCCAGTGAAACGGCCCGTATTAATCAGCCTACTTACAGGCAGCTAGCCCCTTCTGCGCCGGTACTTACGTAATGATTTTATTTCGCTTGTTAACATGACCTTGACA
>JAABUX010000275.1_pt1 | contig 86933 bp, 102 predicted proteins | sample 5561851 | NCBI WGS metagenome assembly JAABUX01 (sample SAMN10711883, study PRJNA513361) | rock metagenome | isolation source: Antarctica rocks | place: Antarctica: Victoria Land, Richard Nunatak red sandstone | collected 2016-01-03 | reverse complement strand
TGCCTTTTCCTGCTGATCTGAATCATAGACCGAGGAGCCAGACTCAACAAAATCGTCCACTTCATCTGGAGCATCCTCATCGATGCTGTCTCCCAAGTCGTCCAGCCCACCCAGCGATATATCATCGTCGTCGCTCCCGCCGCCTAACAGATCGGCAGCATCATCGTCCGAGCTTAAATCCTCTTCCACTAAAGCGCCAGACAACGCAGGGGCTGATTTCTTCAACCTTTTCCCTACCTTCTGCACTTGTGTGACTTTGCCCTTGACGGAATTGCCTCTAATGGAGTGCTTTGAGCCAGTGTTTGTAGTGCCGTTATATCCTTTTTGAGCTGGTGCGGGTGCTTTGATCTCGCCAGATGCTTTTCGTTTGGTCCCACGTTTGGAGTCGTTGAATGCGGAGGGATTCCGATTCTTCTGCGCTATTACTTTGCCAAGGTCGGGAGGTGGACCTTGCTTTTGCATGCGACGACTTGGAGCCATTGAGCTGACTGCTCTAGATGTCACAATACTCAACTCCTCACAAATTGGATGTCACGTTCAGTTTGAAGAAAAGCTTGGTGATAATTGATAAGGTAAGGCTGTAATCTTAGCGTGTCTTGGCATAATCACTCCACGCCAAGTTTACGACTACCAGTCTACCACTTTGTTGCCATGCGACAAGCACACCCAATTCCCTCCGTAATGAAAGCATGACCACCGAGACCCTATTCAGCAAATATACTAAAGCCTATCCCAACAACACCACGAACATAATGACCGAATTATCGTTTGCGAAAAACTTTCTCTCAACCCTGGACTCCCGCCCCGTCAAACTCCAACCAGACCATGTCTCCAACCCTCAAAAACTCGAGATTACAGCGTCGTACACCCTTCCCCGCATGCCTACACAATTCAAGAAACGAACAGGAGCTTCCAAAGAAGATGCCGACGGTCAAAAGTCGTCTACAATCAATTGTACGCTCAAGTCGAGTAGGAATCCCGTGATGAGTCTCAGCTTGCCAAGGACGGACTTGGGTACTAGCGTACTGCAATTGAAAGAGAAGGTTGCAAAGGAGCTGAGGATGGAAGGGACGGACAAGGTTAGGGTGCTTTATAAGAAGAAGCCAGTGGGCGATATCAAGACTGTTAAGGAGCTGGTGGGAGAGGAGGATGTGGGTGGCGAGGTTGAGCTGGGGGTTATGGTGATGGGGTATAAGGAGGATACAGGAAAGGATGAGGATGAGACTATGAAGGATGTGGATGCGCCGGTTGCGCAAGGGCTGAGTGGAGATGAGGTGCTGGTCAGTGAGAAGTTCTGGGACGATCTCAAGGGGTGGCTGTTGCAGAGGATACGGGATGAAGGCAAGGCTGGGGAAGTGTTTGATGCGTTTAGGGGGAGCTGGAAGGAGTAGGGAATTGCATGCGTCGTTCATAGCGACGGCGTTGGTTGCACATAAGTATTGGAAGTAGGAGTACAATGATGAAAGATGCCCCGTATAGATCCCCGTTATGTTGAAGGAAAAGAACCCGTAGCGTAACATGATCGTCAACCTTCAAGTCCCCAGATGTTGGCGTAACGGGTTAATATGGAGGCCTTTGTGTGACGCTCGAAGCCCAGCTCGTTTCAGTCCCATTCAATCGTGTGCGAGGTCATGGTATCTGGTTATGCTGAGCATGGAGTCTATCGTAACACTCTCTAAGCTATCCTATCCACCCATCAACAGTCATCAAATCCCGTAGCAGTGATACGTCCTTCATCGCTTCGTAAACCAATCTAGCGCTTCCCTTTGCTGATATCCTTAAGGATCGTCGCGTATTCGATCTCATCGTCTCTGTTGGCTTGTACCTCGGCCGCGAGACCATTGAGTGCGTTTTTCAGGGATTCCTTTGATGATGCGTATGTCATTCTTGGCTAGGGACAGGCGTCCATTAGCAGATTCCGAAGGATCTAGGTGATACCACCTACGAATACCAAGGTTCCTTCATCGGGGCTCCACGAGATAAACACGATTTTGTTCCTGCGGATTCTATCAATCTCGTCCCTTGTCCCCGACACAACATCTATTCGCATACCTTGTGCCTTCTCCACCCTCGAGCTCGTACTGAAAGTCATATACCGCATATCTTGGCCCTTTTCCCTCTTTACCCTTATGGCCGGCCTTCGCGTTCATGAGCTTGTTTTGGAAAGTTTCCCATTCCGGGTCGGAGGATGAGTGTTCAACCACGATCTCCTTGTAGTCGTCGGACAGCTTATAGATGATGTATTTGATTGACTTGCCGAGCTTGAGCTCGTTGAATTTGGAGATGCACTCGGGCGAGACTGTGACACTGGGCGAGACACAGGAGTCAGCCGATGGTGTCAAGATGGTCACTTAGACCTGCATGGCCTGCAGTGGTCCCTTATATTGTGGAAATGGGCGGTGATACAGCGTACCCTGATTTGCTCTGGATCAAGAGAGTCAGCACGTGCCTGCCTGAAGCCTGCTCGACGGGAACGGATTATAGCTACCATAATTGCGAGTGGTTTGGAAGGTGAGGAGAGCAAGCGTGAAGACAATAATTAGGGAGCTCTTCGATCGAGGGACTATCAGCATAAGCTTGCAGCCTGGCGAGAACGCTTATGGCGGACAATTGGGCAAGGTGATGCCGAGGAAGGAGAATTGAATGCTCATACCGATCTCGATCGTACTCTAGCCTTGCTGTAGGCACACCGGATAATTGGTGAGTAGATAGCTTGGCCTATAGATATAGGACTGAGGATTGTTGTGTAAAGTAGTGGGGTGGTAACGGTCGTCGCTTGGCGGTGCGGTTGTACTACTTTACCCAAGTGTCATTCGAGCGCCTGTCTTCGCTCTCTACTAATTGGCAATGTCTAACATACCAACGGTCGAGGTCGGAAACGATGTAGAGGTGAGGATGTCGTACAGCCGCTGAGGACGGTGATGCCCAATGTTTTTACAAATTATGATAGAGCTATAGACGCTTTGTACAATCCTAATTTACATGTCCACCACCGCTTTTTGCAAATGCTAATACATAAGATGCGAAGTAGCCTGAGTGGGGAGAGTGTGGGTAGTGAATGATGACACCTGCTCATAAATGAAGAGACATCCAATACGCCGGGCTTACTTTAGGTATCGAGAATGAGAGAACAGGTAGGCAAGAGAGCTTACATCATACCCCCCATCCCTCCCATCCCTCCCATCCCTCCACCACCCATACCACCTCCTGGCGGTCCCTTCTCTTCAGGTGCCTCGGTGACGGCAACCTCAGTGGTACCAAGCAGCGATGCGACTCCGCTAGCGTCAACGAGTGCAGTACGGACGACCTTGAACGGATCGACAATGCCGGAAGCGATCATATCAACGTATTCGTTCTTGGCGCTGTCGTATCCCTTGTTGAAATCTGATCCGAACTCATCCATGAGCTTGCCAACAACGACGCTACCCTCGGTACCAGCATTCTCAACTATCGTGCGTGCTGGACGGGTGATGGCGTTTTTGATAATGCTGACACCAAGCTGCTGGTCAAAGTTGGCGGGCTTGACGGCAGCTAATGAGTTCGCAGCCGCTTTCAGTAAAGCCGTTCCACCGCCCGGGAGGATACCCTCCTCAACGGCGGCGCGTGTAGCATTCAATGCATCGACGACCCGGTCCTTCTTCTCACTGACTTCGATCTCTGATGCACCCCCCACCTTGATCACGGCTACACCTCCCGAGAGCTTAGCAAGACGCTCTTGTAGCTTCTCCTTCTCATAATCTGATGTCGACGGGTCATTCATGACACCACGGATCTGTTCGCATCTCTGCGCTATGGCGTCTTTGCTACCTTCACCATTGAGTATAATGGTATCTTCTTTAGTGATTGTGATTGATCCAGTCGAGCCCAGTTGGTCTGGTGTAGCTTTGTCAAGCTTGATGTCAAGCTCATCAGTGAAGACCGTACCGCCTGTGAGAATAGCGAGATCGCCGAGAATAGATTTGCGGTTATCACCAAAGCCCGGAGCCTTGACTGCAGCAACTTGAAGCTGGCCACGCAATTTGTTGAGGATGCATACTGCGAGAGCTTCTCCATCAATGTCTTCGGCAACGATGACGAGTGGACGACGCTGCTGTGTAGAGGCTTCCAGCGCAGGTATAATATCTTGCACGGCCGAGATCTTCTTCTCCGACAGAAGAATCAATGGCTTTTCGAACTCCACTTTCTGCGATTTGGTGTCGGTAATGAAGTAGGCAGAGGTGAAACCCCGATCAAATCGCATTCCTTCAGTAACTTCTAGCTCATCCTCAATTGTCTTCCCCTCCTTGACAGTTATGACACCTTCCTTGCCGACCTTTTCCATGGCATTTGAAATCAGCTTGCCAACGTGTGTGTCGCCATTTGCAGAGATGGTCGCAACCTGAGCGATCTCAGCACCTGTAGTAATATCCCTCTTGTTCTCTCTAAGATACTCGACAACGGCCTCGACTGCAGCTTGTGTGCCTCTCCTTAAGTCCATAGGGTTACATCCAGCAGCTACATTCTTGACGGTTTCTGAGAAGATTGCACGAGCAAGGACTGTAGCCGTTGTTGTTCCATCGCCAGCAACTTCATTGGTTTTCGAGGCAACATCCTGGAGGAGACGAGCGCCCAAATTTTCGAACTTGTCTTGTAGTGTGATGGCCTTAGCCACAGTAACACCGTCTAGCACCACAGTCAGTAACGAAGCTACCTCATAGAAGCTAGTTTAAACGTACCTTTAGTGATCTTCGGCGAACCATAGCTCGATTCGATCAGCACATTCCGTCCCTTGGGTCCAAGTGTCGTTGCAACAGCTTTTGATAATGTTTCTACGCCCTTGAGTAATGAGGCTCGGGCGTCGACACCAAATTTAAGATCCTGATTGAGAAAATTAGTAGAGTGCTTGATAATGTACTGCCCGTGCCCATTGGCATAAGAAGCCGCGAAATCATAGAGGGATCAAGGTCAACTCATGCAGTAGCATACCTTATGAGCAAACCGCTGCTGCTGCAGACTGTTAACTGTTGTTGCTCCTTGCCGCGCCCTTGACAGTGGGCTTGAATATGATGAGGCGGAGGACGACAGGAGCGAGGCTCGCGACTTTGATGCAAGAGCTCTCTGCATCTTTGTGAGAAACGATATGTGTAAAATGGAAGGAGAGGAAAAAGGAAGATATAGGGACAATAGACCGAATAGACCAACTTGAAAGTCAGAGCTCATAGAATTTTCGAGATACTCATCCAATGAAGCTTAGCGCCCGTCAATGAAGCTCTAGAATAGCGTCCGGCTTGGCATTATCCGGCTAACATCTGGCTTTCTCCGTTGACCACACCCTATGTTCACTGCCCTTCAATAGAGCTTAAGCATCCAGTGGGTACAACGAGGAAAATGTCCGTTATGTTTGATACCACGTTCGCTACCACGGTCTGCTAGCATCTGACAGGGGTAGGGAAGAGCTTGGGCATGACACCCTTCTGATGTAACTCATGACGTTGTCATGGGGAGCTGTGTCTTTATCAGAAATGCTGAAGATCAATCTAGAAGTCGTAGAGCTGCCTTGATCCAATCCATGAAGTCGCAAGGGAATGTAGACCTGGATCGTCGGGGATCAGCGAAGCCAGAAGCATAGATTGGCTCCGGCATGCGAACTGGAGCAATATTACATTCTCGAAACCGTATGGCTCGCCACATGCATTGGGCCATTCTGGCTTACGTCTTGTGCATTGCAAAGTATATGCAACTTCTGATCTATTCTAAGCTAGAAGAGACAGGCTTTGGCATTGCATCGAGACCCACTGAGGAAATCCTTTCGTGCCGCGAGCCAGTCCAAAATCTGTGTTTACAAGACGTCGCAAAATACGGTCCAAACTGTCGTCTGTCATTCAGTTCGAATCAAGCTAATTGAACATTGTCACACAATGGTTTGATTACGATATTGCAGCAGGCAATGCTAACTCCAGAAAATGGCCATCTATCGATAGGCGCGAGTGTGCGAGTAGTGACAGACCTTCTAGCTCGAAGAAGGTCACGATCTTGCGAGTGTTATTCGGAACATCGTATCGTTCCCTCGGTCTCCATCGAAAGGCATGCCGAGCCAACGCCTCCATATCTCTTCCTTTTATTGACCAACATGCCTCGCAACTTGTACGAAGATACGAGGTTAGTATAATTGATTCGGTCGCCTGCAATACCAAGACCTTCCTAATTCTATCTGAGCAACTCTACCTGAGCAAAATCCGTCACGGTATTGAAGAACCCTGATTTGGGAAGTTTCTCTTAACGCAGCTTGCAAACCAACACTCCGTTCAAAGGAATACCTACTATCGAAGAAAGCCTCAGCTTTGTGTGCACATCGTTGGAAAGACCACAATAGGATCCAATATAAGCACGAATGTCTCGATGACACCTCAATAATTATCTCGATGTATTTCGCTGTATCTATCAGCATCATCCTAGGTATCTTCTTGTCCCTTCCTACAGACAAGATGACATCTTCTACAAGGCACCATAGCTAATCGATGTTCATCCGGAAGGCCATCAATTGATTCCTTTTAGCTCGTGGGACGAGCCGACTTAGAGCCTCCAACCAGAGACAATCATACCAGGAGGAAGCCAGATGTACACATCTCCCCAAATTGGGACTCGATCTTAATGTCTCAGACACCAGTCCCGAGTGGTTGGAGAAGGCTATGAGGATCAAGCAGAACACCTATGGACCATAGCTTGGCGCACTTTCATGCCCGATCATTATGTGTTATGGTAATCCTTTCATATCCATTGCTTTGCTCACTCAATAGGTAGTCCTCATGACCTGCAGCTATACCAGAGATCTTCCAGCAGTCCAGGGAGTATCAATAACATTGATAGGAAAGCACGTAGTAAGGATTGAGCTTCGATAGAGGGAACTGCGAGCACCGAACGTGATGTAGACACAGTGATTGATATGGGTGAAAGCAGAACTCTCTTTCGGAAATACTGCTTGAGGTGTCTGCTATGTAGACTGTTGCTCATATCGCAACGAAATCGATGGTGTGATCGTTTATAGTGATGCGTTCGTTGCTTCTGTATCGATATTATCATCAACTGGTATCGCATTTACCGACCTAATACCTGTCCGAACTCTCCACTCATCATTGCAAGATGAGGAAGGGGATATCAACAGAAGTTGTTCTCAAGAGTCAAATACAACAGGGCATATGTTATCATACATCGAGAAGTGGCACTTTTTCTTGGGGACAACAGATTTAAAGCCATTACACTCGGGAATGACCTGTCTAAAAGCACTATGGACAGGGAGACATGGCAACAAGATGAGTCAATAACACTGCCACATGAGCTTCTTGTGGAGAAGCTCTGACAGCGCGGCAACAAAGGCAGGTCAGTGGCATATATCAAGATATTGTATGAGATCTCGCTGATGGAATATTATGTTACACAAGGGGAAGTGAACCTTTCAATATCCTATCTGACGACAATCCGAGTCGAGAGTCCAATGGGCGGCCATGTCATATGGCGAGCCACCCTTGGTCATGATTGACCGATGTCGAACGCACCTTCAACCTAAAGACCAAGGCGAATACTGAGGATACTGAATGGATATATGCAGATGATGGATTGCTAGAAGATGGTGGAGCTGGGACAGAAGACACCAACTTTAATGAGTATCAGCAGCCACTGCAAGGACCAGCCACTGAAGAGAATAATTTGATGGGGGCGTGAAGCCGACTCCTAAAAAAGGGGCGCGTCACAAATCGCTGCCAATTCAAGGGTGGAAAATCGCTGAAATCTGTTGTGGCAGTAGGGAAACGTCGACAGCGTCTCTCGACAACGAGCCTCAGGCGAGAAAATTTTCGTGTGGGATATGTAGGGTTTGGTGGTGATGTACACATCCGAGCAGAGAAGATACTCATCTATGATGAAGGTTGCTGTGGTAGCGCTCCATTACGGTAGCTGCCATAGCTAAGATCATCGAGATCCTCGTTGGCATATAAGTCAAGATCCTGATGGTTATGGTCATACGCCGAGCTAAAATAATTGTCTGCACTGCCATCCACAGGCGTCACAAGTGATGGCCCGGCAGAACTTGAGGAAACGGTTCCACCCGAGAGGCTTACTTGGTGGCCTTGACGCTGGTAGGACCTATGAAGACCCGGACTTGAATGAGCATTGTAAGTGGACAGTGCCATGCCGCTGCTGCCGTGGAAACAAAGACTGCTAGGAAATACTGTGTTTGTCAATATCGGTGCGAGGTCGAAAGTCTGGTTATTGGGGCCATTGTAGCCCTCATCGTGGGTTATGTACTGATCGCTGTTTTGCCATGTTTCAGGGTATGATTGCCCTTCAGGGTTGACTTGGCCGCCGCGGTAGTCAATGCTGTCAAACGTATTCTGGAATGATGGGGTATTCGGGCCAACTAGAATTGGCAAGCCACCAAACGCTGCATGGCCAGTACTGATAGGTTGAACGTATTCGGGACCGGTCATCGTATCGGCGCTGGTGAAGTACGAGTGAGAGCCAGACAGTTGGCCGGCATTGCCGTGACTGGAGTTGTTCCCAGCGTAATTTGCAGCTTGAGTGTTGATATGGGAGATCGCTTCTAATGCTTCGGCAGCCGCATTGGCTTGGTCTTCACTAGCACTAGCTGCCTGGTCTTCGCTTTGTTCACTCTCGTTAATATCGCTCTCCTGCTCCGGATAAGGTTCTTGCTTGATGACGGTCTTCAGCGTGACAATTTTGCTTTTCTTGGTCGGCACATCATCCTCGAGGGTTAGGAAGTCTGCACCGGCAGCAACGACACGATTAGCGTTGCCATCGCCCCCGGACTCAGCCTCATCTTCCGAACCATCCTCGCTAGAGTCTGCGCTATCAGATTTTCTAGGAGGCGACTGATGCCTTTGAGCGACAGCGGGTCGAGCACGTTTCACCAATGTTTTGCCATAATCTGCATCTGGTTCCGCATCGGACCTGGAATTTTCATCCTCAGAGTCGTCGCTGACCAAATCGGCCAAGGCACGCTTCTTAGTCACAGGCTTGCCAGACTTCTTGATCGTTGCGCTGGGAGCGGTGGTCGGAAGAGAGGCCTGCGCAGGACGACGAGGAAGACTAGGGCCAGTGGATATCCTGGTTCCACCACCGCGCTTGAGAGGAGGAGGAACTGGTAGGTCTTGTGCTACCATGCGAATACGGAGCTTGGACAAATGCTGGACGACGGCGCCACCAGAGATCAAGGGCCCCATAGTCTCTCCGATCTCTGTCCAAGGTAGTGGGATATTCTGCCTGTTGCACTCTTGCTGAATGGTCAGAAGAAGCTTCTTGTCCATGTCGTCTGTCGATGTCGTTAGCGAACGATGAAAGTTCTGCGACAAAGGATGAAAGAGTGCAACGGTGGGAAGGGGTGAGTCTTCCAAGCCAAAATAGGTGGATCCTTACCAGTCCAGCGGACCAAATGACGCTTCTTGGCACGTGGAGCGCGCGCTTTTCCCGATGTCTTCGTCTTTGGAGATATGGACCTCATGGTCACTGACGGTGGCGTCCCAGCTGCGGGTTTGCAGCTTGCACGTTAGGCTGGAGTCTGGCGTAAGTAAGTCTTTCTAACCTAGCCTGTGAAAGGGGCCACACGAACAATGCGGAATTTTTCGCTTCGGTCACCAAACGGCTTCCGATAGCTCGCTTCGGTGGCTAATGCTCTTGTCCTGTGACTGGAATTCGGCGCAAATGGCGAAAAGCACGGAGAAGGGCGCCAACGTCTTCGGTGACAGCTTACAAGCTGATACCGCCGGTGGTGTCGGCGAGAGTATCTCCTCTGCTACTGGGGAAATTGGCACAGAATCAGTAAAGATCTCGGCTTCAAAGTCGACATGGGATGGACGAAGGACTTGCATAACAAGGGCGTGCATTGAGAAGCCTCCCCTGTTGGTCAGGAGGGGGCAATGTTCGTGAACAGAACGCTCGTCGCAATGCTTGATGCGACCGTTGGTAGTGAAAAGATAGGAATTGTGCTGGAAGGGAAGAAGGGAAGGGCTAGGGAGAGGTGAACATCAACAAAAACGGCGCTAGCGACCCACTTCCATCGATAAGTGCCAAACGTGCCAATCGTCAACCACACTCGCCGTGGATGCAAATTTTGAATGAAAATCACTCCAAGCGAGAAATATGGTACTGCTTTCGTCTGCAAGTACGTACCTATAGCGATGTGGAAGGCCTTCTTGGCGCTTGATGCAACGGTCGTGCTGTCGCTGATAGGTCAATGGTGTCCAAGTAGGTTGGGAACGTAGAACGGATGTTCAGGTATGCAATTGAGTGTGTTGTGAGGATGTTGAAAGGTGTTCCAAGGTCGAATAAGGACAGCATTATATACTACGAGGTGTTTCCTTGTTCGCCAAGACCGATGGATTTCGTTCTCGTCCGGAGTGAATGATACAGATAAGTGGACCCTCCCCCGCCCACGTGAGGTTACCAAACGGTCAGTTCTTGCTGCGATCCGATACCGGCGAGGAGGTGTTTCACGAATGAGTGGGGCAAAAAGGGGGAGCCTCGAGGACGGTAAGTGAAGGTGATCTTGGGGTGGGTCTGGGGTATCTGGATCGGATGGGCATTTATCCGTTATGAGAACGCCAAGTGAAGGGAAAGCCGCAACACATAGGTGGTATGTGTTGGCATATATTCCGGTTTGGTCTACACTTTTGGTGACTCAAGGCTCTCATCCCATGTCCGAAAATTCGCGGCACCTAGTCCGGACCAATAAGCGGTGAGGACTATGCCTTGCCAATTGCCGAACGATTGTGTTCCAACTGGGACGAAATGATGAAGTGGAAATGTGTCACTCATATGGACCTAGACGTCCGAGTAGTCACTTGGCGCATGCGGTCTGGACTAGCTTCATTGTATATATGGGGCAAGGAAGACGGGCCGCTAAAACCACGTGGCTTTACCGGAGCGCTGGAACGTGGTGCGGACTAGAAAATGTATGAAGGATGTGTTGAAGACATTTACGTGCGTTTGCTTGGAGGTGGTAGCATATGTCATATGTCAGAGCACCTCCTTCACGGATCACGAACAGGAACATCATGGCAGAAAAAGGTGACCAAATTGAGGCAAAAGACTGGGTTTGATGCCCTGCTGCGGTAAAAGATATCGATAGGGGCTACATTGGCCTTGATTTAATCCTCTCATCTTTCGGACGATAACGCGCATGCTATACAAATTATCATCAAGAAACGCCACTATCATGAACTAATTGTTCCCTTCGATCATTTCGACCCATACTGCTGATCCTGGAGAAGCTCGACGGTGGGTAGGGAGCTTAGACGGTTTCGTCGTCAGCTGTTTCCATCTCTTCGGCAAGTTCACGACCAATGGCTTCGGGTGCAGGAGCACTTTGGCGCTTCTGTGTCAAATTTAGAACCCTTACAAACAGAGTGGAGTATGAACGGCAGACAACGAACCTTACGTGCGGGCGCCTTGGTCTCCTCTTCCTCCACACCATCACCCTCTTCGTGCTCCTCGTCGTCGGCATCAGCCTGCTCGGCTTTCGCTTTGGCGCCCCTCTTGCCTTTCGAGCCTTTCGCAACCGCGGGGGCTTTCCTGGGTTTGGTGACTTTAGACGGAGCGGCTTTGGCAGGGGACGCTGTACCCGGCGCTGCCATGGCGGGAGAGCTGGGATCGAAGCCGGCTTTGGCGTCCTTGCGGAGCTTTTTGATGCGTTCCTGGACGGCGCGTGGGGTGCAGTGCTCGCCCATCTGTGTTGGGGTTGGTGTGTGTGATGCGATTTGAGTGGGGGAGAGGGTGAGGCGCTTACCATTTCTGCGAGGGATTCGTAGTCGATTTTCATTTCGCCGTAGTGGGCGAGGACGGCGAGGAGGAGTCGTTGGTCGGTGGGGGCTGCGGTGTGGATGCGTTAGCTTGGAGCTGTGGGAGGCGTGGAGGGGAAGTGATGGTTTGAGAGAGGTTGATGATGAAGTTTGCGACGTTTTGGAACACATGGTGAGCGGATCTTTAGTGAGATGAAGGGGTATAGCGAAGGTGAGGATGAAAGCAGCGTGGCTGCAAATGTGGATTGTGGATAACATTCTTGTGATCGTTTGTGTTGATCGCAAGTGAGGTCATTGCCCACAAAGAATGTGAACATCAAGGGAGAGAGAATCAGACTTACCATCCCAACTCATAGTCTGCTTTCTTGCAGAGGACATGGTGACAGATTTTGACCTTTTGGCTGGGTGAGTGCGAGAAGTGTATTCTGGGTATTGTGTGAGGATGCGTTGTACGGTGCGGGCGTGAAGCTGCTCGATCGGATTAGCATCGAAGCCGCCGATGTGGTTGGCGGTGCTTGGCGCTGAGTGAAGTCGATCGGGGCGGGTGGTTGTGGACATTGGGGTGGGAGGGGGGATCGGGGGGGTGAGGGGTGATGGTGGTGTTTGGGGGGGTTGTGGCGTTGCGGTAAAGATGATTTGTGAAGGTAGCTGAGTTTTGCGCTCAGTTGTGCCTTTTATCGCTTGTGTTGAGGTATTTCTGGGTGAGAACTTCGATGGTGCAGATGAGCTTGACGACAGGGAGGCAGTCGAGTCTCACGTACGCGATGGGGTTTAGAATATGTAAGTAGGAAGTGGAAGTGTACTTATCACTTACGCTATACTATACTTGTTACTTCGGTATCAGTATCAGTATTTTCAATCTTCTAGGTTTCTTGCATACGACAAGGTGAGAGATCTTATCGAGGTATGGAATGTCGCAGCTTGCCGATGGATGAGAGCTGCTGTGAAGATGGAGATGGTGAGTGTGATTTGGGGTTTGTGAGAGGGTTGGAGGAAGAGGAAGGTTGGGAGGATGGTGGGGAGGATGTAGAAGAGGGGTTTGTAGGGGGGAGGGAGGTTTGTGTTTTGGAAAGAGGTAGAGAAGGATTGGGGTTGTACTTTCACTCCGGTGTCCGGGGGTTGAGCGTGAGGAAATAAGGTAAGTTTGCGATCTGATATGGTACTTCCTTTGATTCACTGGATGCAGGTTCTTGCAAAGGCTAGTTTCGTGTGGGAACGGGACTATAGATGATCGAGCTGTTTGCCTCGGTTGACGCATGTGGAATGCAGCTCGTAATGTTTGCTTGCTGAACAGAATGAGATGTTTTGGTTTGTGTTTGCTGTTACGGTTTGGCTAGAAGCGAGGACGGTGCTTGTGGTTTGATGTGTTGGGCTTAACTGTTTCTATCAGGGATATTTTCTCTATGGTAGCGAAAGCTTTACAATGTATTTGTGCTTGCTTCTTTTTTCTAGACAGAGCTATGGTTAACATGATTTGTTCACTGTTTGCTACCGAAATACTTGTGCTTTTCCCATTCTTTGAAGATGGAGGAACAATGTCAAAGAGCGATCTGAGGTATATTGCCTGGCTTGTCGTTGCTGCATCGACTATCCTCTGTCGAAAGAACTCGTTCACAGCTCCATACTGTGGTTTCAACACCAAATCCACCTTCCTGTCTATCTAGCATTAGGATAGTCCATTGAAAGATCTGGATCTCACTGCGAGATATCGAAGATACTATGCTGCAATTTATATTTACACATCTATGAATAAGGCTGCTATACCACATAGATCTATCAGGCAATCCGTGATCGAGATACTCTCCTGGTTCTCCAAGTTGCAATTCCTTCGAATGAAGATCTCTTCTCAATGTAACGTAAGGTTTTGCTTTACATTCGAGATTAAAAACAGCTTGAGATGGTTTTGCGCGATTAGCATGAGCTCGGAATGCGAGAACGTCCATTGATAGGTTTGCGTTGGTCATAGTATGACAAATGGTTCGATCTGGATTGTTCGCGTATTAATAAGGTAATATTATCGTCATCGTTAGAATAGATTGAAGTCAGGCGTGGAGTAGGCAGTACATACTCTGGAACTTTGTATTGTCAAGTATGGAACATCGAAATATTCTCCTCTCGGAAAGATATTGCATAGCGACAATACTGGAAATTTCTAACTATATAAGTTGATGTTGAATTGGCCTCCACAAGTCCAGCCATTCCTGCGCTGACAGAATAGTTCCCTCTTATTCTACATGGTCTTTACTGGACCGACTCGTCTTCTTTGGTCTGGCCCATATCCTTCCTGGATTTCTTGTTTGACCCTTCTGTTCTGTGGTTTGGACATTCTCCATCATCGTTTTGGTTCACTGGCCTGTCGACGTACCGCTCTCGTTTGCGTTTCTTGGACGGACCCACAATGTTTTGAAAAGCCTCGCGACGAGATTGGAAGGCCGTGTTTCGGTCGGAAACTATCGTGGAGTTTTGGCCAGGGTGAGTATCGTGAGCTTTCATCATTCGCTCGTACAACTTCGCACTGCGAATGTGGTTAGCTTGCAATCTTCAACAGGGGAGGGGAGACTTACGCAGCACCCTTGCTGACAATACAGAATTCTTTTCGGACCTCTTCGAAGTCGACCTAATCAAGATTAGCCTTCGGATCAATAGTACTGAGGAAGAACCAGAAGCTTACCTTGCCGTTGCTGCTGTGACGGATACAGCTAATCAAATATCTGTAGTGCTCGTCGCTACTTGTTAGAGCCATTTTCTTCTGCCTGAGGTTGTTTTCCCGGTCGATCACCAGTTTTGAGAGAGTATATTTAGGGAATAAAAGGTTGTAGTATGGAGTATATATTTGTAGTGATCTTTTCAGTGCAAAGTATCAATCATGAGCAAGCTCGTACTAGCCATTGATGCAGCTCGGTGTCTCCCATGTGTTATACTGGGCGGACAACACACAGTGCAGAGCGTATCACCTCGCCAATATTGCTGTTGATGGAATGAGTGGGAAAACATGTATTGTTGTTGTGAGCAAACTTGGGTGGGACAAAGGTAGGTAATAAGTATGAGACAGTGCGACGTGCAGGCGTACAAACATCTTTGCAGATTCCCTGCATGGAGATTCTGATGGACACTGATATCAATCGGCATCTTGCATGGCCTGTTTGCTGCTTTGCAGGAACCAAAGAGTATTGGAACATCAAAACTGAACTCCACAAAGACATCAATCTCAGCACTCAGCTCGTACCTGAGCTATAGCCTCTACAAAGAAAGTGTCATAGAAAGAAGAGAACAATCGCCGTTCTTTGCCTTAAAGTTTTGCCTCAAAGGAATCGGCTTGACAATGATTTCGACGAATGGCTTGGTGCTAGCGTAAATTATCGGATGTATGCGAATTCCCGCCATTCAGTCTCGGTTAGGTTGATGTCGAGAAGGAGCTTGATTTCATAATCACTAGAGTACTCTATTTTTGAGTGTTTTTCATTGGAGAGATGTCTGATAGATGCACTCATCTTGCAGCTTCGTGCCCTTGCTTTCCCTCCATATAACGTAGCCTCTCCAATTCTTCCCTTCCTTTCCACCAACACCTCCGAAACCGCTCATTGGCGCATGGTCTCCAGGATCGAATACAGGGGAAAAGGCGAGATTGATAGCTAGTACCCATACGGTTAGCTCCATGAAGCTAGTGCTTAAAGACGACCGAAAGAGGCTTAGCTACGTGTCTGCCCGGCTTGGCATTCGTGTCCTTCGACTCAGCATATAAAAGTCAGTATCAATTGTAGTACGAACGTTAATCCATCGCACCGGGTCCGTGGCTACTAAGATCTTGGCGTGAATGACTCTTCGAGTTGGATGCCATTTTGAATGCTAAGACTAATAGTATGTGAACTTATGGATGTCATGGCTATGCTCCCTTCCAAAGATCACAAAGTATGGCGGACTATATCAATAGCCTGTTGCTGTAGATCGTTTTATAAGACCAGATCTTGAAGACACAACTGCGATTCTGATATATCGTTACGAAAAGAACTCACTCTACGACAAAGGCGTCGTCAAATACATTCGACTGCGGTTCGATACTGGAAAATGCGAGGATCTGCTATCGTTGCTTCGCTCCCAAGTGATCCTGTGATATTGGCCAGCGGCTCTGCTTATATAGAGCCTGAGCTGTTCAGATCAACCCCACGTCTGAAGCTGCCTTGAGGAGCTCAGTCTTCGTCAATAGCGTCCCACGTTAGGAACATGGTAGAGTACCACAGTCCATTCGCGACAATGAGGGAGCGTGCTACATGAGAGATGTATGGTAAGTCAGCTAAGGGCTATGAAGACGAGTGCGTGAAACCGTCACTTTGCGGATGACCCTGGAAATGGGTGTTGGTATAGTCAATTCGTGCGAGCATTAAGCCGCTGGTAACGTGGAATATGCCAGGAGAGATGGCATGATACTGTCCCCAATTCTTGCGCTGATACTGTCTGGTTTGAGCGTCATCATATCTGAGGAATGAATTTCCTTGCTTGTTGTTCTATTGGATGCACACACATCATTCAAGGCTAAGACAGCATCCCTTATCGTGCTCAAACAAGCTCCGACTTTACAGCAGTCTCATTCTTCGCCATAAACCGCTCTAGGTACGACAGCTGAGCTCCTTTGCTACTTCGACCTCCCCCCTTAGTAATCGAGTGTTCTGGAGACATTTGATCGACATCCCCAGCGTCTACCTCCTTCACGGCCGGCTAAACTCCTCGCTCCTCCACTCCTAGCTCAGCCTTGGTCATAGGGTTGTGCTTGACCCACATATTTGCCTTCACGACCTTCTAAAATCTTTGCATCCGCTCCATACTGTCTTCGAGCCACTTTCAGACCACGAATTCTTCCTTGACGAATATTCATCCTTTCCCCACAGACTTCTGTGCTTAGGCTGGGTGCTTCTTGTACGGTGCTTTGACCTCCTTTCGTCCTCGAATTACGGACCTAGACTACCAAGGTATGGAATGAATGCCATCCATATGCGATGCCACAATAGAAGAGTCCTCAGGAGTAGCGTGTCTGTTAGCGATGACCAGTTGGTCCGCGGACCAATGGCAATCGATCTATGAGGCTAGTCAGTAAGTATGCTTAATGCTGGGTATACTGGGAATATGCCTGATTTGGTTGATTTAGGATGCAGCTACCTCAAGATGGTTGGAGAAACCCATGATAAAGCTCTATTTGTGGGCATGGTGCGTGTCTTTCGCAGGCTCGTTGTTCTACAAAGACTCTTTCTGCCGATTATGAGAGGCTTAAAAGGAGGACCCAAAGGTCGGTGAGCGATCGATACTTGTCGTAATGGAACCTAATACTTACTGCTCGGCACCCGATATGTATTTCTGGCCAAAAGGGAAGATTGAATCTCGAAAGCAGTGACGGCCTGGCTTGGGTCTTGATGTGAATCAGTCACCGTTATCGCCTTCGAAAAAGTCAGCTGTGACTTGATGACGAAACTGTTGAAGAAGTTTCCCTCGCCTAGACAGTGGGAGCTAAACCCTTCACAGCCAGAAACCGTATCGAAAGAATTTTGGCTCTCCGTATGAAGACCATTGAGATGTTTTGACCGATTGCTTCCAGATAAGACATTGACCAGTCACGCTCCGGGCATCTTTCGGAAGTTATCTGATCAGGGATGGTTCATGAGTAGCAACGACTCTTTTGATAATTGGAATAGCTTGGATACATTCGTACGGGCAAATGGACTTCTTTGGTGAGTATATCCTAAGCAATGATATCCTTTCACAGGTACACAGTATTGGGCTCCCTTATCTATATGCCATCGTTAAGTCACGTCTGCCGCATTCCTGTAAGGGTGCTCGGAAAGAGGTACCTCTATATTGAGCCGTAAGCCTCCTTAACCGCTACTATTTCAGAGAACTTTGCGAATTATCGGAGTTGGTACTAAGTGTCTCGAGTCTTTCGAATGTTAATCAAATCCATGGACGGTAGGCCTAAAGAATCGGCATGGCCAAGCGAACGGGTCAGGGTACTAAATCGTCTAGAATTCTATATCCCATCATTTGTAACCATATCACAAGGATCGTAAACTACCAGCTGGACCGTAAATCAAGTGAAACCAAGGTAACATCCGATCCGAACTTCACCAGCATAATCTTCGGCCCTATAAAACCCGCTCCTTCACTTACTATAATCATCATCCTCTCATCCTTTCAGATCTTCAGTTCACTCCACCTCCAACCACCAAAGACCCTCTACTTACAACATCAATTCCCCCCACACCATTTTCCCATCTTACTCACAAGCTTCATCTCACCACTACAGTACAGTACTCTCAACTCCATCCACAACACACACAGCCAAAATGCCATCCTGGACCGCCGAAAACGAAGTGAAACTCCTCCTCACCGTCATCAAAACGAACAACCCCAAGATCTCCCGTACCACCTGGGAGGAAATCGCCAGCGCGATGGGTAAAGGGTACACATACGAAGCTGTACGGTACGCCTCCCTCCCATCCCCTGTCAATGTCATCAATATCCCACACCTGTCGCCTATCAAGCTCGCAGAATCCAAATCCCTCCCAAACGCAACTCTCAACTGTACATCTCACACATCTCCACACCTCCGCTTCCCCCCTACCATTCCACTAACATCAAACATACACAGGCAAAAATACCAAAACCTAAAACGAGACTCCGAAGCTTTGGACGGCAAATCCGCCCTCACCAAGGACAAAAACAAACCTTCCCCATCCACCGCCACCACAAAATCAACCCCATCCGCATCTACCAAAAAGCGCAAAGCCGCCTCCCCAACTATAGATGACGAAGAAGATTTTTCCAATCCTAACGCAACTAAGATCCGCAAACTCAAAGCCGAAAAGGATGGGTTGATAGTGGAGGGGGGGAGTTGTGTTGGTATCAAGACTGAGGTTGAAGATGAAGCTGGAGGTGGAGGGTTCGGTGATGAGATGTATGCTACTCCTTCATATTCCCCACTCCCTATCATCTACCCCCTACTCCCTATCATCTACCCCCTACTCCCTATCATCCACCCTCTACCCTCTACAGTCACAAAAATACAAATACTTATCCCCGCAATATTATAGTATCAACGAAGTATAGCCCTTCGCTTCCTTTCCTTCCTTTCCTTCCTTTCCTTCCTTTCCATCGATCGGATGTACCGTTCTTCTACTTCGCTTAGTCGGCTTTGGGATCTGGGATCTGGGATCTGGAAAGGAAAGGAAAGGAAAGGAAAGGGTGTGATTGAGACCTGCGAATGAAACTTTCAGAACGGGTTGGAAGACTTGAAAGGTTTGGAAGGAAGCTTTAGAAGCTTCAAAGCGCAAGACATCAACTTCATCAGATCTAAGCATCATTAGCGGCTGCCATACTAGCATAAGCCATGGTCAAACGCTTTTCCGTGGGTTAGATGATAAGATACCTAATATAGCTCGTACATAAATCAAATCAAAGCAAAACCAATTAACGTCTTGTAATTCCATTCCTACACTTTGGTTGTCTCTGTATGGCTGGTTTTTGATGTTCTGCGTTTTCAGATGGAATGGAAGGCTTGTGGTGTTGTATATTGAGGCGGGGCTTGATGGAGCTTGATGAAGCGCACTCCTTTGGGAGAAGGGAGAAGGTGGGGGGGGAGGGAGGGGAGGATCGGTTTATGGTTTTAGGTTATTAGGTAGATATGGGATATCAGACTTGTTTATATTCGGCGCTGATCTACCAGCAGGCTTCGTATATGATAATTATAGTTGCAATCACAATGATCATCACAAGCGCTAGACTTGCTTGACTGTCCATCCATCCCTCCATCATCCAATCAACAACAATCCCAACGCCTGGATACTTTCTCCACCCATCTACCAACTAATCCCTCTCCACACCCATATCCACAAACGCATCCTCTTAATATGCCTGTTCAATCACATCCTCCACATCTTCCTCCTCCTCCTCCATCCCCCCATCCCCATTCACACTCTCCACCCCTTTCACTGTCTTCCCTCCCTTGCCATTCGCCCTACCCTTCCCCTCCCCCTTCCCAACTCTCCCACCAATAACCTTATCGCCCTCTTTCTTCCCCTTGGGCCCTTTCTTCTTCTCCGCCTTCTCTACAGCAGGAGTAGATTCCGTAGAGCCATTCTTGAGCAAGGCTTTTAGTTCCAGAGCTTCTTTTTTAATGATGCGGAAGCGGCCTTCGATGCTGTTGTATGTTGCGCCTGGGAGGGGGTGGGGGTTAGTAAGAGAGAGGGATTGGGATTGGGGAAGGGGGAAGGGGATGAGGGTGTGAGGGCGGGGACAGAGGGAAGGATAGGAAGGGGAGTGAAGGGGGGAAAGAGGGAGGGGGATGGTAAGAGGAGAGAGCGAAGATTGGACTGACCTTGACCGTAAAGAGCAGCGATTTTATTGTAATCGATCTGTGTAGGGAGGAATGGGTGTTAGTACATGTCTTCCAAGGGGTTCGCAGGATTATAGGAGGTCGCTTGGAAGAAAGAGAGCGGAGTATAAGTGAAAAAGAGGAGGCGCTATTGGAAGGTAGGATAAGTCAAGAACGTAGAAGCAAAAATGAAAAGTGGTTTCCCAAGGAAATAGATCACTAGTCAAAGGATTATTTGAGAGCAACGAGATCCATAATCTTAAGCATGGAAATGCTAGCGTCGGATATAGGTGCATATCATGTGTTTTGATCGATTTGAAAACCTCACATACCTTCGCATTTCCCTCAAGGCTAGCCACCAGCGCGGCGATGAGACGCGGATAGGCATTCTCGGCCTTCCAGTTGATGAGGACGTTGGGCATTTTTGCCGAATCTTGAATTTGACTTTTAGAAAGCGTTTTAGGATGGGTATTCGTGTCGTATGGGGGTTTGTACTGTGAAGCAATGTGAGCGTTTTGTGTTGAGGTGTATGAGGGGAGGTAAGGTGTGTGAGGTGTGTGAGCTGTGTAAGGTGAAGTGAGGTAAATGCGCAGATTCGTTTTTCGGTGAAAGTTTTGAGGTGATGAAAGGGATTTCAGAATAGAGGACGGAAGTGTATGTGCGTGGGAGAAGAGGGTAGGACTTACTGTTAGGTTAGGTTGGGTGGGTTGAGTTGTAATAGATGGGTATGGTTGAGTGTTGTGGAGTTATGGATGGAAGGATGCTGGAAGGAGTTGGAAGAGGGAAGATCACTGAGGTAAGTGGTTGTGTGGGTGGGTGGAAGTGAAGGGTCTTCGGCGTATCGGAGTTGTTGATGGATACGCGAATGAGCTAGGGGATTCTGGGTATGGTTATAATTTATAACACCGCGGGTGATGGCATACTTTCGTGGGTGTGTATGTTGCACTTACCTGTACTATCGAAGATTCATATAGTAGAAGAGAGGCAAGATACCTTGGCCTGTTCTTAAAGAGATGCATGCATGCAGACTAGTTTGGAAACATACTAATCTTTCTACATCGAGACGATCCATCACATTCCTACCATAACGCGTCCCAACTAGACCCCACAATCTCACACCCCCTCCTCCATCTCAAGCTGACCATACCCAAAATCAAACTCACCCCCCTCTACACCCCCCCTGGTCCCCCCAGCACCACCACGTCCAAACGCCGCATCCAAACCCACAGTCCAGTCCGCCACCTCCTTAGACGCACTCTCCAACTGGCTCTGCGAATCATAGATACTGCTCGCGCTGCTCTCGTTCTCCTCCTTGATCGGCCGGGCAAAGCTGCCGTTTTTCTTGGTGGGGGTAGCGTTGCTGGACTTGCTTACGCGGCCGGTAGCTGTCCTATCTTTGGGCGTTGCGAGGAGTTTGCGAGGGGTGGTCGGGTGAGATTTGGCGCCACGGGGTGGTGCGGAGGGGATTTCGCCGGATTCGACCCTGGCTTTGAGTTCTTTGGCGCCTTTGCGGATTTTGCGGAATTGGCCTTCGATGGCGTCGTATGTTGCACCTGTTGTGTGGTCAGAATGGAAGGAATGTATATTGGTGATATATATTGGTGTTCACATTTGGGAGACATACCTTGGCCGTAGAAAGTTGCAATTCTGCGGTAGTCCAACTGTGGAGCAATACGTTGGTCAGATCATTCCGTGACTATTTTCTTGCCAGACTGGCTTCACAACAATCACAACAGATTTTAGAGGTAACAGGTCGCATCACGATAATCAGCAAGAGACCTGATGAAGATTGTGTTGTTTGGGCGGCATTGGTTTTGAGAGAGAGGGATTGAACCAAAAAAGCTAAAGACATGATTGAAAGTAGCTGTACATGTAACATGAGTGTATTCGCGAGACCTGCTTAAGCAGACGACGTTGCAACCTACCTTAGGATCACAAGCAGCCACGGTGGCGAGGAAAAGTTGGTCCTTAGCCTCGACGGTCCCCCACGGAATTGGCATTGCGTAGTAAGCACTGAGTTGTCAGATTATGCGAAGATGAAAGCTGGACAGGTTTCGAGAAGATCTTTGCGTGATTCCGATGGTGTACAGTGGATCTCGAGGGTGCCTTTCAAGAGGATGAAAAGTTGGGGTTTGGATGAGTGATCGTAGACGTAGAGAGTTGTACTGGACAAATTAGCTTGGCGGTCTAAAGGGCAGGAAATTTGGGAGAGCTATCAGAGGCTGGACCTACGCAATAATGTGCCGTAAGGTATATTATTGATCTCAGTGTAAAGGTAGGGGAGGATTGGAATTATGCCAAGACTGAATTGTTGACAGGTATGACCAGCAAAGAGTTCGTCTCGAAGATGTGAAGTGCTTTTTATACCCACTCTCGAGCCTGACAGACCCACACGTCCTTGGCCCACCAACCCCCTTCTTCACTCTCATCCAGCTGCCGACATGCCTGGCCCACACAGCACAGCACAGACGTGCACGCTATGACTCACACCCTCCCTGCAGTCCCCTTCTGCACCCCGAAGCATCACTGCTCCCAACTGTTACCGGGTGTGCGATACCGTATCCAGGAGCAACGTTATCAGTCACATTCGAAAATTCAACGTTCGCCGTCCCAATTGGACTACATGGGCGTCGCGCTACTGCAAGGGCAATAGGTGCCGTGCATCCCCCCAAGCTTCCCCCAAAGCAAACATCAGCCGGGTACTAGCATATGAACGAGCCATGGCTGGAGCCGTCGATTGGACGCCACACGGTTTTGAGAATTGAACAGCGATCTTCGAGGATCGAATCGAAGACAGGTGTAATCGCGCAGTCGATGACGATGGCAGGTTCTTCAAGAGTGATCTTGTCATGCGGACTCGGTGGATGTTCTCAAGGCATAAGCAATCGAGTACTTGTACTTTGCAACTGATCGATCAACGAATTTCCACAATCAGAAATGTGCTTTCGAATTCAAGTTCGATTTCTCGAAGTTGGCGTCGTGCAGATCAAGCTCGACAGGGATTTTTGACCGCGTGAAACCGCGTATCCGGGAAGCTACGTCTGCACGCACTATACACGTTGATCCCTGCTGGGAAAGAAGCGAATTGCATTGAGCGGTCAGAGGGATTGTGAGAGATGGTCAGAGAGAAGGTCAAAGCACGGAGATACGAGTGGGCTGTGACGGTGATTGATGTTGGGCTTGTGCATTGCACAAAGCTGCATATTTATTGTACACGTAGATGCATGATGACCTAGAGTTTCCAGGTACGTATGAATAAACGCTGTGCCATTCCATCTGCTAACGCTTCAACCAATGATCGCTATAAAGGCGCTCCAATAGCTATGCAACAGGACGATAATGATAGCTAGCTGTCGGTAGAAGCCCGAAATCGTGAGCGACTGTCTTAGACTGCTTCTTCCATCTTGATGTTCGTCTCCTGCGTCCCGCCGTGCGTGAATTCGGAATCACTGGCCAACGTGTCCTCGCTGTCGGACTTGTCGGTGTCAAAAAGTTTGTTCCCATCCCCATCGATTGTGCCGTCCATTGCCAGGAAAGGATCCTCGAGGGCTTTGTAGTCCTTCTTGGCGGACTTGCGAGGGGAGAAGCGAGGCTTGGTGACGCGGCCGCTGAGCGTCTTCTGGCGCTTGGCGGAGCCGCCCAGAGTCTTCGGGGCATTGTCGCAGGTATCGGTGTCGGGTGGGGTAGCCTCCTGGTCGGCCTCGGTTTCATCCTTGAAACCTATGGAGTCATCATCGCTGGCAGGTCAGTAGGCCCCATCATGAGACGAAAGTGGGTCAGAATCTTATTTTCTTACCTCGCAGTGTTATGCATTCCTCCCAGACTCTTACGAGACTTTCCTTGGTTATTGGCCGCGACTACAACACGCTTTGCTGACTTTGCTGGAACATGAGCGCCACCGTTGGAAGCAAGGCCTAAGGCCGCACCCTCCTTGCGAAGTACGCCCATGCGATATGCGATCGCAGAGTTGGGAACGTTGGGACCTAATTGAAGGAATTAGGCACGAAACATGTCGCAAAAAGGACGATCGAACATGAGTAACATCTTGAAGAAGGAAAGGTTCTGGATCTAGGTGAACAAACCAAAGACAGACGCGAGTTTCTTGAGGTCCAGCGCTCCCGGATGAAGACACACAATAGCAGCGAGAAGCTTGGCGTTGTTCTCGGGGGTCCACTTGACGGCTGCCATACCTTGAACCATTTTGTCGATGCTGTGAGAAGATACTGGTCAGTCAGACCGCAATGGGAGTGAGGTCAAATCTTACTTTAGAATGATACACAGTTTGAGAGGACAGCGTATATTCCTGCAGATGGAAGAGAAGCTTGAAGACGTGAGATCGTTGTAGGTACTTCGCAACGTGACTGCAGGAGCTTTGCGATCTTGGTAGTAGTAATATGCCGTTGCTCCAAGTATAACAGAGGGGTGGAACTCACGGACTGAACTCGATGAGCTGTGTAATGAAGTGTGGTTGATTGTAAGCAAGTCAACAGATAGTTGAAAAGTTTTATATCAGCTCAGCAAAGGTGGCAATGTGCGTTGATGTTTCAAGATTGAAGTTGTAAAGTGGAAGAAGATCGGCCGATCGGCTTATATTGAATGCAGGTCGACGTTCGATAACGCTTCACTTTTCTGGTAACGAAGTACCGACAAAATTGGCAAAGACTGGTATGAACATCTTTGTTGGGGTCTTTTGGCTAGCAACACTTATGATGTTATCCGAATGTCCAGCCTGTGCGATATTGGGCCAAGCATAGAAGCCTCGTTGGCTGGTCTTCATTATTCCCACTTCAGGAAAGGGCAACATGTATGTTGTATCACAAAACAAACCCCCGAGTCATAATCTTAGGTTCTCGAGGTTGCCAGCGACAAAGCAAGTGGATATCAAGCCGGCCCCGTTCTCCATCCTAGCTTCGTGTACACTTAGAGTATCTCCAGGCCAGAAATCACAGCGACACACTCTTCAAGCATCCAACTCCGATATATCACACCGCTTATTTCAAGCCCCCATCCTGCAATCTCCCATGCCAGCCTTTGCAGCAAGTGGCTGTGACTCATATCTGCATCAAAGACACAGAGGTCTGGAGAGCAGAGGCATGAAGTCGAAGCAAAGTTTCCAGCACACTGTAGCGCATGGCTAGCTCCACATCTTCTCCGCGCTAATGCAGGGGATTCATCCTATTAGAAGTTCTAAGTTCTAACTCTTTTAGCGGAGAAGATCGTCGACGCCGTGATCTTGGCGCTACCGACGACATCTCATCGCGTCCACTATGCAAGAACACGCGTTATGACAGATCACAGAGTGTAACATTTGCTGCCGCTCAGGTCCAGACACGCGTAAAGTGGTTGCCTGATCGTACAGGGTTTTGAGGATGCCCATGATTAGGCCCATCGCTCGACTTAAGCTAGGAGGTCGATGTAAGGACCGTTGCTAGGATTCTAGCATCTCTCAGTCTTGATACTTCTTTACATGTAGTAATGTACGGCTTTGCTTTTACTCCCAGCAAGCATATCCTTCGCATTTAGGTAATCTCCGACCATGATCCGGCCTTGGAAGGTTACCTCTCATTCACTTCGCTGGTGTTGATACCTTTCAACCCCTCCTCTTTCCATCCTGTAATCTTACAGCTCCACTCTCTTCATTTACTTCACCAAAGTATTCTCTCCCTCATTTGAGCTACGCACTTTCACCTTATCATAACTCTATCCAAGCTTCCTCTCTATCATCTAAAGCGCTCTCGCATCCTCACTTCAGTCCTTAACTCCACACTCACAGCATCAACGCCAAGTCTTAATATTCGCTCCATCGGGCCAGCACGAAAATGCCTATCAAGTGGACCCCTGAGGTTGACCAAATCGTAAGTCTCTGCTACGTCACACCTATTCCACTCATCACTTCATCTACCAAACACTGTCACCCGGCTGCCCCTCTCGGCACCTAGACACCAGTTTCCAGCCTCACTCACATCTCTTAACCTCCAGCACCACAAAAGCTAAACCCCACCCCACCTTACAGCTCCTCCTCAAAATCCTAGAAACCTCCCAAGTCAACGCCGACGCCAAAGCCATATCCGCAGCCTGGCGTAAACTCCCTCTCCCCCCCTATCCCACCCTCAACACTAACACCCACCACCCACCCAGCCGACAACTTCGAAAAGCCCACCCCCCGCGCCATCACCGAGCGTCTCGTCAAGATCCGCGCCTCGTCCAAAGCCAGCGGCGCCGCCACCCACTTCAGCGTCTCCAATGCCCGCGGCAACGGGACCTCAAGCCCAGCCACCACGCCCCGCAAACCCCGCACGCCGGCCAAAACGAACGGAGGCACGAAAGGGGGGACCCCTAGCAAGCATGGGAAAGCTGTCACTGGAACTTCGGGTGGGAAGCGCAAGCGTATGAGCGATGAGTATGTCACCCCCCTTGTCTCTTCGTCTTCTACATACATATAACAAACATAAACCAAAACGGCTAAACCGTCCATCATATCTAGCGACCCAAGCGACGACGCCGAAGGCTTCGCATCCGAAGACAACGACACGAACGCCTCCGACGACTGTGATGAATTGCCTAGCAAGCAGAAGGCTAAGTATCTGCGACGTATCAAGGTTGAGGAGGATGTGCAGGAGAATGGAAACGGAGCTCTTGATGGTGATGCTGGGTACGTACATGGCGCGGCGCCTTTTGGGGTTGAGGAGTTGGAGTACGGCAATTTTGCTTAGAGGAGGGGGGGGGAGAGGGGGGGGTAAGGGAGGTGGTGGTATTGGGAGGAGGATGGAAGAGGGTGGAAGAGGATAGCCAAGGGGCTACCTAGTACGATCGATCTGATGTCTACCTCAACAGTAGGCTATAGATATAGAGTATCTTAGCCAGGTATAATATCATCAGCGGCATACTATAGTACTAAATACGTACTCCCTATCAGATTAGTACTAGGAGCAGATCACGTATCGAGAATATGCTTACAGGTATATATTATAGTGTGATGTATACACACCATCACACCCTCCATCCACCAACGGAAATCCGAAGATCCCTTTACGAAACCCCCCATCAACGCACCTCAGGCGTAGAATAAAAGATCCCAACACTTAAAAGATCTCGCGCTCTTACATCTCCTGAACGATAGGAACGAATACTCCCTATCCTAAACACAACATACCTTCCCCCTTTCACTCCATCCCGCCCATCCATCCTACCGAACGCTAAAGCCCCCATTACGTCCTCCGTCCCATCGCCACCTCAAGCACCAGAACCGCTGAGTCTAGGTTTCTGTATAGAAAATCAGCCTCCTCTATCCTATTCTGCACGATGCGCAATGGATATGTTGTATTCTCAAAGGAAGAAACCCAAATCACCTTACTAGGCGTCTCAACCTCAACTTCTACATCTTCTTCCCACTCATCCGCCTTAATCTCCACCTTCAACGGACTCCCCTTCGCTTTGCCAGCGGCGTTACGCTTGCTCCTCACACTTACACCGCGGACAACACCATTCGTTGCCGGCGTGATTTCGTCATCACCAGTCTTGGCAATAGGGGCTGTTGCGGCGTTCTTGGTGCCGCTGGTTAGGGTAGCGGGTGAGGAAGTTGCTGTGCTGAGATCTGGGGTGACGGGGGTACAAGGACGCTTATTTGGGCCACGCTTGGGGGATGAGGGGGAGCTGGATGCGGGCGCTGGGGTTGGAGTGTTCTGCTCGGCTGCCTGGGCGCGGAGCTTGGCGATGCGGTGCCTGATTGCTCTGGCGGTGCAGGCTGGAAGGGGGGAATGTTAGCTCGTTATTGAGTCTTTCTGGAAATCGCGGAAACTGATGTCGAAATCATGGATAGAGGTGAAGATGGGGTAGATGTGTGTTGATGTGTACTGCTTCAGCAACGATAGTTCTGACTCCTGCATAGCCGTGATGCAGACTCGCCAGGCGCCAACAAGAGGCTAGAGATGGCATGGTCCTCAAGAAGGGCTTGTACATAGGTGACGCGAAGGTCAAAGGCCCAAGATCACATCACATCCGAAAACCTAGGAACTGAAAACTCACCCTCACCCATAGCGACAGCGAGAGCCTCATAGTCGAGCTTTACCTTGCCGACGGAAATGACATGCATAAAGAGCTATACTTAAATATCAGCAAAGCATTCACTCAAAGAGTTGTTTGTCATTCGCCGCCTATATTGTAGGGTGCAAGTACTGGAAACGCACAGTGCAAGCGTTGAAGGAAGTGAGTTGACTGATTGACATACCTTTGCGTCAGACTTCGGTCCCCACTGCATGTTGACTGTTGTTTGATGGATTGTATGGTTTGTGTAAACGAGGTATTGGGGGAGGTTTAAGGGATGATGGAGAGTGAAGGATGTGGGCCTTGTTGGTGAGGATTGTGGGAGGTTGGGAGGAGGAAGAGAGAGGAGATTAGAGGGGGTGCCGGGTGATCGTCTTAGTCGTCGGCTGGTGTTTTGGCGCTATGTGGTTGATGTGAAGTGAGATTGGGCAACGAATCGTAGGGGTAAGAAGCTGTGGCAGCTAGCAACGATTTTGTATACTAGACACAGATCTCGTTGCTCAAATACCTGCCCCTGGCTGGATATACATGTAGGGAATATGTATTACTGCTCGAGTATGTCCTTATTGTTACTCAATGGAGTTCATATATAGCAATCCCAGAACCGGTTATGGCTTGCCGTTATCATCTAGCCCTTTGGTTGCACGGGCTGTACCTGCTTGGGCCTTCTCGCTGATCCATCCGCTTTCATTGACGGTTCTTAGAAGTAAAATTTTGGGCAGGCTCGTGAGATTAACATGATATTGTTCCTTGGGACAGGTTTGTCCGGTAGTGCCAGAAGCTAAGACTAGTTCATTACCGTGACCCTCAAGGAATGCAATGGTAGAGAAGTGGATCTCAATGGGGATGAACAGCACTCGGCTTGATTAGGACAAAGGGGTTTGACTACCTACATTGGTCGTCCCCCTCCATTACCCAGGACCTTTCGCATGAGACAAACAACAGGGAGATTCACCAGTAATTCAACAGGAGCAATTTTAGAGGAAATTCCATAGATCGAATGGAATTACAATCAACGTATTGAGACAGAGGAATCACATGCAAAGCCAGATCAAATATATCCACCCACCACTTTTCAATTGTGTAAGAAAACCCAGATCCACCATAGAAGCATCATCGCTAAACAGTCCGACTCTAGGCCTGATGTACTGAGCTGTCGAACTCACTTACAAGGTGTTACCGATAGCTTCAATCTTATCCTGTTAGGAACACGTGAGTGTTTCACTCCCCAAAAACATACATACCTTCTTCGGCTTCAATGGACCGCCCGATCGAACACTCACGGATTTCTGCGCTCTCACTAGCGGTAACCCACGAAGCTATGCAAACCACTTGTTGCGAGTTACGTTCCAGGTGACGCCACCGTCTTCAAGGGCCTCATACTCCTACGGTGGTAGTGTCAGCGATACGATATCATAAAGCACAACATTCTCCAGTCAGTAACAACTTCCCTTCGCCATGATAATCTCCACACTGACGTGCTGTCATTGAGCCTTGCTCTACAATCACCATGGCCACATCATCTCTTCAATAGCTTTCCTCTGATCTCCTGCTTCTTCACCGCTATTGCATTGAAGAAGGACGGAAACGAGATGTCTGGCCTAGAGAAACGGCCAGAACCAGCCAGGCGGGGTTGTCCCACATCAGAAGGCCTTGTGAGCTTCAATAGCATCCTTTGCTGTTCGGTCCTGTTCCGAGACCATATCGCAGTCTTTGGCGTTCAAAGTGACGCCGTTCTCATCATATTCCTTGTAGGACGCGGGTGATATTAGAGGAGACACGTCGTTCAAATATGGGGCCATCTGGACGTTCCATACGGCCGTCACTTTCGAATAGAGTTGATAGCTGGTAAGCCGCCTCAAGGGATCGAAGTCGAGAGCGCTTAGGACGCAATCTTGCAACTCGGGGCTGTATGTTGGAACAAATGGAATTGGCTGTCTAGCGTCAGGATTCTCGCACCACGCCTCCCATGTCATATTCGAGGTAAAACTGGGTAAGTCAAGTATTGGTGGCTTGCCTTCGTGAGCCAGCGCATGTATCACAGCACCGGCACCCCATACATCGGATTTCTTGGAGAGCATTGGTAGCTCTGGAGGTTGCCAGATAGGAGTTCCCCAACGACGTGAAGGATGGAGGTCCGCCAGCCCGAAGTCGCCGAGAACGATTGAGGGATATTCTCTAGCGAGAGGGTCATTGGAGAATGAGTCTGGAGGACCGAGAAAAATGTTCTTGGGTTTAACATCGCCGTGAATTATGGGATTCCATTCCGCTGGTGGTGGACAAAGCGCTCGTTTGTCATATCCATGATGTATGAATGCCAGCCCCTCAGATATCTGTCGGTACGCATGCCACAGGAACTCTTCTGGGATTTGTTGCCATTGGTCTCGATAATTCTCGATCAAGTCGTGGAGATCCCCTCTATTATAGAAGTCGTAGTAAAGCTGGACTGTGTGGGTCTGGAGAACTACCTCATGAAGGCGGAGGATACGGTCGTGTTGAGGGAGGATGTCATGAAGTATGCTGGCTTCGATAGGCCTATCTTCATAGGCTTCGGTCTTGTAACAATAAGCTCGTTGTTGAACTTTGCAGACCCGTAAAGCCTTGTCCGTGCTACGTTCGAGTAGAAAGCAATTTCCAAATCCCCCTGAGCCGATTTGACCGAGGTCTCTGTAGCTATAAGCTTCACCGAAACGGGACCTCGTCATACTACTGACTTTCTGGCAGAACGGCATCAAAGGTAATGGTGCTTTCCAGCTGCGCGATTTTTGTTGACGTACAGGAATTAGTTCGGATCCAGATCCCCACAATATTTTGGGGGACTTACTGGGCGATGGGGATTGATTTGGGTGATTGCGATCCTCCTGGTTCAATCTCAATTGATTTTGAGTCGCTGAGGCCGCCGAGGTGGATCCAGGAAGTTGCAGTTGGTGAGCCCCAAAGCCCTCCTCCCCTCTGGAGAAATCCATGGCTTGAGAACCTCGTGAGATGTCTGTCTCCCAGATCATCGTGCAAGTCTGACGGATGTATATCTGTGTATATATATTAGGAGCCAGCAGTTTACCGGATAGCGTTTCCGTAGGTCGAAGATGAAGGTCAAGGTATATGGGAGGGTGTTCAAAATGACTCGTCGTCCCGCGGGCTATGAGGGGAGAGGCCACAAAGAGAATTGTGTTGCACAAAGGATCGCGTATAACAAAGCCTTCTTTGTAATCGCGCACAACACAATTGTGACAACACTCACAAAGGAAAAGGTCCCGAGAGAGGCCTGGGGAGTAGCCATTGAGAGAAACGATATGAGATCCTGGTATGACATATATGTGGCGAGTTATTGCTGCGTCCTAGTGCAAATAGTGATCGTTCTCACATAAGATCTAATCAAGTAAATGAGTTGCCGTAAGGAAGTCTGTACATAATACATAGGCAACTTCTAGAGGGCAGATCCACGAGAAACTGAAATCTTGAAGACGAATAATGGGTCAGTCTACCTACTAAACCTAACTACTGTTGTCTCAAGATGATCTGTACACCAGTAGTCGATCGACATAAGCACCTCCCTGAACGTACTTAGTGCACACACGTGTTTATCATGTGCCAATCTCTTGCGTTTACCTGTCGTTGTGCCGTCCTTTGCTAATAGCGCTGACCTACCAGCAACGATAGAAAGCTCAAGAAGAATGACTGTTGCCAAGATGTGTATAGGTTAGATCACTCACTATCGATGTTCGTAATGCTATGACATGTTTTAGTGGCTTGGAAGGAAATTTCAATCAAGGAAAAGCAGCCCAGAAGCATCATACTTAATTTGGCCAGTGAACAGCCCCGAGGCCACAGAAGTAGATTTAGGATCCGACAAAGGCGAAGAGAGGTCCCTCGGATAGACTGTTGAGATACACCAAAAGATCGCAATATTCTGCAAACCGAAAAGTAGGCGAAACCTTTTTGGTACTTTCCGAGACAAAGAAAGACTTAGTCATCAAATAAGCGCCGTACTAAGCTGATATGTTCCGAAGAATCCGAATGCCATTCAATGTAAGATCAAGTCCAGAAACACGGCGCAACAGGGTGCTAAGCCTGTTGGTGGGTCTACCAGCGAAGACCGCTTCAATATAATGACGGATACACCAGGGTAAGGATGACTTGAAGGTCACGGGCCATTCCTCGGCATTCCCGTGCTAACGTCTCCGCGAGAAGGCACTGTTGCAAGCGCAGAACTTCACACACAGTTGGACAATCATGTACGCCGTGGCTAGTAGGAGGACATTTCACGTGGATGAAGATGGAATGCCGAAGATGGCAGCTCTGCCCAGTTGCATGACAGATTTTGCCAACGGAGTTCATTCCCCATATCCTCTACCGTTCGACAGCATTGCACGTCTGTTGTGATCCCTCAAACGTACTGTTGTAGCATTGACGGAGTGAAGGCGATCCAACACTCGGCGTTGGTATCCGTCGGACTCGATTCAGCGAAGCACAGGCAGCGGATTGGCTATAGTGTTCCCAATGTCCCGCTTTCCATTCATTGTTGGACTCATGGTCGGTTGGGGGCCTCAGCTGCGGCCTGACACACGGGATGTTGATCCGTCGTTAGACCGTAGATACACACTGCGAAACAGCATGGTAGTTGAATGATCATGACGGCCTGTAGTCATTTGGGTTTACTGTCCGCCAGACACTTCTTCGAGGAGGGGAGGGGTGAAGACAACGGATGTGGTAGTGGTAGGATATACGGAGGAAGGGAGAAGTGCGGGTCCCTGGCACGCTTGGCTCCTTTCAGGCCTGAAACGGCGTCTCGCGCAGAAGGTTGCGGGTGAAGTGTTCGCAATTGGCGGAACAATTGTCTCAGATCACCGTGCCCTTCTTATTGGTGGATGATATCAACTCATGTCGTCGGTCGATCTGGACATAGAATATGCTGGCCTCTCATTCGGCGACCCCTTTTCCTTCCCGCCAGGAACCGCCAGGCCAAATTGGATTTAGCCTATTCTTAGCTTCATTACCGCTTTGGTGCTGGCCATTGGTCGTCTCGGCGATCGACTTCTTCTTCCCCTGTTCCTGTCCCTGTTCCTGTTCCTGTTTGACGCCTGTTTGTGTTTGAGTTTCGACTGTGTAAGGTACGAATCATGTGGGGTGGACTTCCCCTGACCATGTCTCCTGCTAGAGTAGTATGTCGTACTTCCTCCTCCTCCGATATCCTCTACCACTTTCTTTGCTCTGTCTATAATCACTCCTTGATGAATTCTTGACGCGTTGCTTCCTTTCTACACCACTGTCGTTAACCTACACATTCGCTATGTATCATATCAATAGTCTTACCTGCTTAGTACTCACCACGCTATGGGCTCTGCATGTTCCACTCGCCCAAGCGGCCGGCTCCTCCTTCTCAGTCGCAACACATACACCCAAGGCTACTGGCTCGCCCAGCTCAAACTCGAAAGCAGCTCCGGGGAACGTCATGAAATTACAGAAGAGCACCGGCAGCTCTTCAAAGACACGCTATTCAAAAGCACTTGCTCAGGGTAACGGCGCGCCGGAAGTCGAGGGCACGTACGGCACCAGCACCTTGAAAGCTGATGAAACGGGTATGGCAGTCCGAACGCACGTCTACGAGCAACTACTAACATCATTGAAAGGTCTCGCCTACACGACTTCGATACAATTTGGCGATCAGGACTTTACTGTTATCGTCGACACCGGGAGTTCGGATACCTGGCTTGCGGAAAGCAACTTCACTTGCCTCAAGGGTGCACAGAGCGATTGCATGCTTGGAGCTACCTATACTAGATCATCTACCTTCATTCCAATCGACAACGAAAACTTCGAAATTGCGTATTCAGATGAGCGGTCCTTGAACGGGGTCTTTGGGAAAGAAAAGGTTACTCTTGCTGGTATAACAGTGAACGATGCGCAGGTTGCCCTTGTGGAAGTTGCAAGGTGGGCAGGCGATGGAGTATCCAGTGGTGTCCTTGGCCTTGGCTTCCCAGCCAACACTCGAGCGTTCTCAGGAACGAACTACGCCGCAGACCCGGTAGACAACCAGATACCCTACAACCCACTCTTCACCTCCATGTATGTCGAAGGATCCGTCCCTCAGATTTTCAGCATCGCTCTCGACCGCGATGGAACCGGGCACCTCGCGATCGGCGGTACACCGGATATCCCATTTGATCCCACCTTCGCCAGCTCCCCCTTCCAGCTCCTCACCACCTACGGCGTCGCCCTCGCCAAAACCTTCTACACCTTCTACGTCATCACCACCAACGGCTTCCAATACCAAAGCGCGCAAAGCAACTGGAACACCGGCTCCTGGCTCACCTACTTCGGCAACCCCAACGACCCCACCAAGGTCCAAGTCGTAATCGACAGCGGCACCCCCGTGAACTACTTACCCCCGACAATCGCCAGCGCCGTCAATGCGCTCTTCGATCCCCCCGCCGTCTACCGCAAGAGTCTCGGATATTACACCGTGCCCTGCAACGCCAAGGCCCCCAGGTTCGGCGTGAAGATCGGCATGGAGACGTTCTACATCAACCCATTGGACATGATCATTCCGCTGAACACTGGCGAATGCATCTCAGGTGTTACGCTCACGGGGAATGGTGGTGTTCCTCTCCTAGGAGAGCCCTTCCTGAAGAACGTGCTAGCCGTCTTCGACGTCGGCGCGAGCGAGATGCGATTCGCGGCACGTTAGTACTATTGAGCTGTAAAGCTATTGGGTATACAGGTGGATTGGAGCATTGCGTCGGCGCTGTCATTCTACGATTCTATCTCAAAGTGTGCCATGTTCAAAAAGATGTCCGAGATTTGTCGGCCGGTCAAGGCGATTTCACCAATCATCAAAATTGGGCTATCGAATAGAATAATCATAATACATAAAGACTCACGTCCTCACAGCCTTCTACTCTTTGAGAAAACCTGCTCGTCGTATGAACGCTAGTAGCGCACCAAACGGATTAACATCGTATGAGAGGCGGTAATCGGGGCCCCCCTAGAGCTTGCGACTAGGGGAGCCCCGATTACAATGGATAATCAGGAGCAGAGCCACAATTGATGAGACTTAGAAGGCTGAATATAGTCGCCATGATGTGTTATGATTTCAAAGCGGTTGCCTGATATATAAGCAGCAATAAGTGATGTACATAAAGCTCCATCACGTCAAAAAGTCGCTTTCGGCGCACGGTAATCAGATCCAAATTGATTGTAGGAACCAGTCCAAGGTTCGCAATCGGATCATGCACGGAGTTTTGACGACCTTTCTATTGCTCAGCGTGCCAAGAGTACACGAAATCCCGAGGAAAAGCTAACTGCTGCCTTGAACAGCACTTGGTACCTAAGGAAAGCCGGGCACCACCCACCCTCCATCCGTATAACAATACATGACTGCCCCATATTGCTCTTGCACCGCTTATCGCAGAATCTTCACATCGTCATGACCGATATCCTTTCTATAACTCAAGCATCGGCTTTTCCACCCTTCTTCTTCTGCTCCACCTTCAGCAACAGCGCGCGGTTGATGTGGGGTAGGACGCCACCGAAGGCGATCGTCGCGCGGATCAGGGTATCCAGCTCTTCGTCGCCGCGGATGGCGAGCTGTAAGTGGCGGGGTGTGATTCGCTTGACTTTAAGGTCTTTGGCGGCGTTGCCGGCGAGCTCGAGGACTTCGGCGGTGAGGTATTCGAGAACGGCTGTGACGTAGACGGCGGCTGACGGGTAAAGAGGGTTAGTCGAAGTATTTGTAGAGATGAGGACGTATTGCATCAGGTTTGGGCGGAGGTAGATCAAGATTCATAAGCATACCTTTGGCGCCAACTCTCATCTTATTTTGAGTGTTGTTCTTTAAGAATCGCTTGACACGACCGCAGGGAAACTAGAGGTTGAACATGTCGAGTCAGCAAAATTGTGTGGAAAATGCGACTCAAATGATCATGCAGATGAACAAGACGCGTTTCCCAATCTTACGAAGGGCACGCGATAAGTGTGATTATGGCTGGAGAGTAAGATGATACAGGGTATGACACTGACCTGAAGACCAGCTTTGGCAGAGTGCGACTTCTGAGTCTTTCCTGCTGCCTCCTTCGGCCCTGCCTTCCCACCAGTTGATTTTCCCTTTCCGCCAGCCATTTCGCGTGTGATGATTATCGCTAAGTCAGATGATGTTGAGTGTGATTACGCGACTGCGATGGAGTCTTCGCAGGGCTGTGTTGGCGTTGTTGACTGGTGGTGGAGATGTGGGATGGATGTTGATAGTGTGAAGGTCGGGAAGTCGGCGAGGCGCGACGTTATTCTCTGTTTTGTTAAGTATTGCCGTAGGCAGTTTTGGGACTAGCGGTCGATCGTTCTTTTGATGCGATTTCCTCAGGTATTGGGGGTGTGAATGCCCCAACGGATGTAGCGGCGGCAAAGACGCTAAAAGAGAGTAGAAGAGAAGTGAAATACGAGTTGAGGAGACCACTTAACTTTCGATGCGACTCAAGCTGAGACTGAGCATGGTCGTAGCTCGGCATTGGGATAAAGAGAAACCTCCAATGGGCCAGACATGGCCCGTAGTCCTCGCATCCAGCATGATCATAACGATCGGGAAGCTGAGATAGGTGATACAAAGAAAGGGTAGAACCGTCGTTGAAGAGGCATTGAGTCGATATTGAACGATTTTGCTCATCGTGAAGAGAAAGTTGGTAGTATTGGACCAAATAGATGGTACCAAAAGAGGATCCGCGCTAGCTTAGTGCCGTAATCAATAGAATAGACCCGAATACTCTCTGAGCTACAGGTGTAGGAAATAAATCTAATATTTCCAGTTCTCTACGCAATACATTCCACAATGGCGGCTGTCAGTCGAGAAACTCCACTACGGTACGGCTGCTAACATCTCCTACAGGCTATCTCCACGGTCTCCGAGAGCCGCGACCTTCGTGGCCTCAATCTCATCGCAGCCCATTCACACATTCGAGGCCTTGGTGTTGATGAGGATTCTCTTATTCCGAGACCGTCCTCGCAAGGGTTGGTCGGACAAGAACGAGCCAGGAAGTCAGCCGCGATCATACTACAAATGGTCAAAGAGGGTAAGATCGCTGGGAGGGCGGTCTTGATCGCAGGTCCCCCAAGTACAGGGAAAACAGCAATAGCGATGGGAATGGCTCAGTCACTAGGGCCAGACACGCCGTTCACCATGCAGACCTCTTCAGAGATATTTTCGTTGGAAATGTCGAAGACAGAGGCTTTGACACAGGCATTCAGAAAATCAATAGGAGTGAAGATAAAAGAAGAGAGCGAGATGATTGAAGGGGAGGTTGTTGAAATACAGATAGATCGGAGTGTCACTGGGGTAAGAGAATGTCTTAGAAGAACATGAACTTGGGAGCTCACAGCAAGCTTGACTACAGGGTAACAAGCAAGGCAAACTAACCATCAAAACCACGGATATGGAAACGATCTACGATATGGGCACGAAGATGATTGACTCGATGTCCAAAGAGCGTGTTATGGCCGGCGATGTCATCTCGATAGACAAATCATCCGGCAAGATCACAAAGCTCGGCCGTTCCTATACTCGATCACGCGACTACGATGCAATGGGCGCAGACACCAAATTTGTGCAATGTCCAGACGGTGAATTGCAGAAGCGGAAAGAGGTGGAACATACGGTCAGCCTTCACGAGATAGATGTGATCAACTCCCGAACCCAAGGCTTCCTTGCGCTCTTCTCTGGCGACACTGGAGAGATCAGAAGCGAAGTCCGAGATCAGATAAACACCAAAGTCGGCGAGTGGAAGGAGGAAGGTAAAGCCGTGATAGTACCTGGAGTTCTCTTCATTGACGAAGTCCACATGCTTGACATCGAATGCTTCTCCTACATCAACCGCGCTCTCGAAGACGAGCTGGCTCCTATTGTCATCATGGCGAGCAACCGGGGCAATACAAGAATACGTGGCACCAACTATCGCTCCCCTCACGGCCTTCCGCTCGACTTCTTAGATCGCGTCGTTATCGTGAGCACGCAGCCATACGGTGAAGAAGATATACGGCAGATCCTTGCGATAAGGGCGCAAGAAGAGGAAGTGGAGGTTACGCCGAATGCTTTGGAATTGCTAACGAAGATCGGCAAAGAGTGCGGGCTGAGGTATGCCAGCAATCTGATCACAACTTCCACTTTGCTCGCCCAAAAGCGAAGAGTGGAAAAGATCGACCAGCAGGATGTGGAGAGAAGTTACCAACTTTTCTATGATCCTGCTAGGAGCGTGAAGTTCGTGAGCGAGTTCGAAAAACGGTTCATTGGTGATGAGGGAGCCGTCAGTCTCGCTATAACAAATGGCGACGTGGTAATGTCGTAGATAGAATCCTCCACCGGCAGCGCTGGCGTTCGTGGGAAGGTCTAATGTTGTGTACTGATACCCAACAAGTGAGCATTCGATTACTCCAGCATGAGAGTCGGGATAGAGCCACCACGGAATGTAATCGTATTTTGTCCTGAGTTTCGCAGCCATGAATTCAGACAAATTCTACAATACGATTCCAGCCTTGCTTGCCAGCTTCCCTGAACTCGACGCCATCGCCGAAGTAGCCTGCGTCGTTCCAACCAAGCATCGTGGGACCGTCATAGGGTCCGTTGGCCTGACCTCCATCCCGAGCATCAGTCCATCGATACTCCCACTGCTTCGAGCCATCTACGTCATCTTCTACGTCTTCGTCCTTTCGGGCATCCACCCAATCCTCGCCCGTTTCTCGAGAATACTGCCTGATCAGCAACTCCCGTTCAGCTTCGTAGATCTCTGCTTGACCGCGTGTAAGGAGCTGATCTGCTGCACCAGTAATGGCTTCAACAGCTTCCCGCCGCCGTAGCTCAGCCGGGTCTTCTGAGATTTTCTCCGTGTCGACGTCCATAGCATCTTGTGCTTTCCGCTTGTTCTTGTTTAGCTGCCACTTGGGTTTCTTTTTCTCCTTTCCTCTCCCCAGCCGCGCCAGAGCTTCCAGTACTGTCTCACCACGCTCAAGATATGGTATCAAGGTCTTCAGTACATCACTTGTAAGTACCGAGTCGTCTTCGATCCTCTTCTGCCGCCTCTCTTCATCTCGTTTGTCTGCAGCTTCTTTCGCCTTCTTCATATCCTTCTTCGATACCCCCTCTAGCCATGAATCGTGCACAGCATCCGGATCTGCTGCTTTCCTGACGAAGTTACCTTGGGCATCAAATTTCCCCTCTTCCTGCTCGTTCTTCATGTTGAATGCATCCAACTTTGGCGCATGTTCCTTCTTCCCTCCAGCACCAATCTCATCATCGACTTCCCCAACATCTGCCCTCTCCTCATCTCCGACATCACTTTCACTGCTGCTCTCAACGTCTTTTTCCCTCCCTTTACCCTTTCCATTCATATTCATCAGTAGATCCGCGGACACATGGCCACCACTTCTACTCGACCCAACTTGTCCTTCAATCTGATCTGCATCTAGAAACTTGACTTCTTTCCTCTTCTTCTTTCCCTCCCCTACAATCTCCTCGTCATCGTCTCCATCCTCGTTCTTCTCCTCCAGATCCGCAAACATATCATTTTTCTCCTCCTGCTTGCTTTTCCGCCCGTTCCCATTGCGCTTCAGCTTTTTCGCCTTCGCTTCAGCCCGTGCGTCGAATCCCTCGTTCGAGCTGTCTGATTCGTAGCCGTCAATGTTCACAGCATTCCGCTTAGTTTGCTGCCCTCGCTTTCCAATCTCATCCGCTTCCAGTATGGCATCTTCTTCGGGCGCGTCGGCGGCAAGGGCTGATGGATTTCGTACGTCGAAGCGTGGTTTCTTGTTGTTGATACTTGAGTTGTCGTGGTGGGAGCGGGCAAATTCTTCTCCTCCGCGTTTGGGGCGGGGTGCTGGACGGCGGTTGGAGGACATGGTGTAGAGTCGATAATATGCTATATTATGTATGAGTATACGTGTGGCGGAATGTAGGATATCATCGATATTGCAACATTCAGCACTATGCAAGTGTGTTGAATAGAACGATAGAGGGGTTGTTGATTCGCAGCTTCGAAGCTCCGAGCATCATCCCACTAGATCACATTTGTAAGTTTCAACAACTCCCCAAGAAAACCATTCATCACTTTGCCTACTTTAATACACCCTTCATCCTTATCTATCTCCTCTTTCTACCCCTCACAGTACCTCAGTCTAGTGAAAATGGTAAGACTCTCCGGGTTAATCTGAAGGCATGCATGATTCAAGCTTACCCCTCTAGGCATACCCAGGCTTCTTCGATGATCCAATGATGGCAGCTATGTATCCCGGCATGATGGGTAGAACCGCTGGCCCTGGCCAACGCTTCGATGAGTACTACCGCTGTTACCCTGTCGCCATGCTGCCCGGTCCAGAGCGTGAGAACGTCAACCACGGCGGAAAAGTCATCATGCCACCCTCAGCTCTCGACAAGCTGACTCGGTTACACATCACATACCCTATGCTCTTTGAGTTGATAAATGGAGCGAAGGAGACCATGACGCATGCTGGTGTCTTGGAATTCATAGCGGAGGAGGGGAAGATATATCTACCTTTTTGGGTGAGTGGACCATCGTGCAAGACATCACGAACCATGACTATTCCTTACAATCCGAGCCACAAACTCATTACAAAATACATGGCAGATGCTCCAAACCCTCGCACTGGAGCCTGGCGACCTTCTCCAAATCAAATCCACCGACCTCCCATCAGGCCAATTCATAAAACTCCAAGCCCAATCTACCACCTTCCTCGACATATCAGACCCCAAAGCCGTGCTCGAAAACGCATTCCGGAACTTCGCCTGCCTAACCCGCGGAGACATCTTCACATTCGCCTACAACGACACCGTCTACGAAATGGCAGTACTCGAAACGAAACCAGACAAGGCGATGAAAGGCGCCATCGGCGTTCTGGAGACAGATCTGGAAGTGGACTTTGCAGCACCCGTCGGATACGAAGAACCGAAGCGGGTCAGTGGAACGAGCACGCCAAATAGCATGAGAGGAGGCGTGCCGGCCGGAGGAATGCTACACAACCAAGGCACCATGGCCCAAGCAATCAACTACTCCTCCATCGCCCCAAACGCAACCTCCGCAGCCGCAGGCGCAAAAGCAGTATCCTCAAACTTCCTCCTCGGTGGCCAAAAACTCAACGCCCGCAAAGGTTCCAAAGCGCCCCCCCCATCCACATCCATATCCACCAACCCTCCAAAAACAGCCGTGCGAAAGACAAACGGGCCCCAACCGCTGCGTTTACCCCCCGGAAAGCTCTTCTTCGGCTACGAAGTCAAACCGGTCCGGAAATCCGGAGAGCAGAGGGTAGAGGATGAGACGAAGAAGCCGAAGTTTCTAGGATCGGGGCAGACGCTCCGGGGAGGGACGAAGCGAAAGGGTGCGGATGGCGAAGATGGGAAGGAGAAGGAGAAAGCGAAGGAGACGGAGAAGAAGGATACGACTGCTGGTGGTGGTGGGGGGCGGACGTTGAGAGATATTCCGAAGTGACACACCTATGTTGTAGAGTCGATGGATATCCAACATCTACCAGCATTGCATACACAGACGGCATTTGAGGAACGGTAGCATAGCGTGGCCATGACATGGATTGGGAGTTGGTTCTACATCGGTGATTAAGAGATATATGACTGACTATTTTACACCTCGAGGTAATTTCCACCATCTACCTCCAAAATCATACTCCCCTTTAACAAATCGCAATAGACCACTAGTTATACCATACCATACCATCTATCCTCCATATCCCATATCCCAAACCTCCACCTCCACCTCCACCGTCTATTACCCTACCCTTAAAACCATATCCACTCAACACCCTCAATCTCCACCCTCTCACTTATTCTCCTCTCCCCACCCCCTTTCAACCCATTTCCGACCCACATCCAACCACCTCATCCCACCTCATCCCACATCCACCCTTCCTCGCACGACCAACCATCTCATTGCCCTCCGTCCCTCCCGGTCCCTTTCCCAACCTAACCTAACCTAACCTAACCTAGCCTCGGAGAAGACAGACAAGACACAAAAGAGAAAGAAGACACGAAAGAGAACACCAAAAGATCCACTCCCATACGCCAATCCCCAATCCCCAATCCCCAATCCCCAATCCCCATATCCCATATCCCACCCATATACACCAATCCCCCACATCAAAAACACAACACCGTAAACTTTTCGTAGTCAGCTCATCAGACGCGGCAGCCTCTCACAGACCCTCTATTTCACATCCACTCTAGCTCATCAAACAATCAATCAAAAAGTACGAAATCAGAAACAGCTGATTATAAATACTTCTCTATCTCTAAGAACATCTTGTAGAGATAGATAGGCGCGAGAAGGGTGATTTGGCATGAATGATGGAAATGGTTGTTTGGTAAAATGGAAGAGCGTTGTTGGCGGGAATGTAAGCTTTTGTTATATAATGATATGAGAAGCAGTTTTGGAGATATGGGGTCCTGAGAGATTTTACCCTTTTAGGGTGGCATATTCCGAATTTGCTGGAGCTTTTGACGTCTTAGGAATGGCAGAGGGCACACACGACTTTGGTAGAGTAAGGGAACGATGATGGGTATCCAACTTCTCGGGGTGACTTATGCCATGTCATCGGCGGTGGCTGGAGGGGGGAAACTGACATTAAACTCTATCATGACCTGGATGCAGGATTACAAGCCAATGTCAAATATGAGAGGAGAACGGAGAAAAATACACGAGTAGAATTAATGTGTCGTGCCCTATTGATGACGTATGCCGCCCCCTTCAAACATGATAGCATCCTGATCCTGCAGGCTCGTAAAGGCCTCCCACCCACCCGAAGAACTAAAACTGTACTTTGACGAAGATGTGATGTGTATCTGTGATTTTTGCTGCCTGCCGAGAGGTTGGTGATGCGAAGATCTGTATCGCCATCTCGAAACTTGTTCTCGGCGGCTATGATAGCAAGGACCGGAAAGAACGACAGATCGATTAAGCGAGTGTGGTAAAAACAAGGTGGGAAATGGCGAGTAGTAGTAATTAGAGATCCGTAGGAGATCGAAAATCATGGACCAAATCTTGTGGTCAAAGTAAACCACCAAAAGGAACCATAGGGTGGCCCCTGTTTTGTTCTCTAGATGTCGTATCATCGTCCGTCGTAATTCATGCCGAACTGCTTCGACCCTTTCTTTACTCTACAATAATCTCCACCTGGCTGGCTTGTTGTCGCAGCTCATCGCTGCCGCGCGTTTGGTGACCGTTTTGACGTCCTCGTGAGAACGCTGGAGGCCCACGTTCCGAAGGACCACGAGGTTGTCTCAAAGGATTTCCCAAGCCACTACCCTGTGAGGAATTGTCGTAGTTCATGCTGAAGTTTCTATTGCTGCCGATAGCTCCGGCACTGGAAGGCCCCGAAGCATTTTGCTGGCTGTCTTGATCCCATGAGAAAGCACCTCGAAGACGACGAGGACTTCCTCCGTTGGGGCCGGCGAGAGACATACTACCAAACCCGTTGACAAGACCGTCGTCGCGATAACCGCCGCTAAGAGCTGATGCGGAGGCGGTAGGTGTCAATGTGGGCGTCGCTGAAGCACCACTGCCTGGCCCATAATCCTGGAAACGGGCAATGTTCGATTGCAAATTCGGAGGAAAACTGGCCGTGGAAGGTACAGGTGATGGTGTATAAGAACGCAGATCGGCAACAGACTTGGCCGAGCGGAGGTTTTGTTGAGTGCCAAAACCACTAGGCGAGTCGGGGATGCCGAGGAAGCCCGAGGACTGTTGGCCTCGAAGAGTATTGTACATTCCGGGTTCTCTGGCCTCGTTGAAGTCAATCGTAGCTGCGCGATTGAGACCTCGTCGAGAGGCGTCTCCATTCTGAAGGGCAGACACCTGTGGTATTGGTGGGCTGATGCCTTGCGGTGCTAGATTCGCTCGGTACACATGAACCTGGCGCTGGTCCCCACCACCACGGGAGACATGTGCGAGCTGCATATGGTGTGCCAGTGTATGGACTATGCGTCGCTGCAGGGGTGTCAGCTGTGAAGGAAAGATCAAGGACTCTCGCGAAGCGTCGTCTCTGAAGAGGATGAGCTGAGTATAGAATCCTAATGTCTGAGGATCGTTGAGATCTACGGGTGGTCATATGATTAGCTTCATGATGTAGGCATGGGAAGTGCTCATACCTGGCATTACATTCCCAGGATTGATTGGTGATGGTGTATGCGCTTGTCGATGGGACGACAGGGACGACATGGACGGTTGACTGTGGAGCTGACCACCAATGGGCCTATGTTGTTCCTCCAACTGCCCCCGGCGCTCCCTCTTCTCTCGCTCGATGCGCTCTCTTTCCTGCAGAGGCAGCATCTTCTTGTATTCCACGCGCAACTTTCGTCCTTGCAGCTCGTAGTGATTGAGATGATCGATCACTTGGGCCGTCTCATCCGCCGAGGTGAAATTGGCAAACGCAAGGCCGCGGAAGACCCCATTGTCGAAGTGATAGTTGAAGGCGTAGGGTAGAGGGAGGTTCATCTGAGTCATGAGATCCACCAGCTGTTCCTTCTTGACGGCAAAGGGGATATTCTTGATGACGATGGCGGTCGGTATAAGCTCGTCATCCGGGTCGGATGGGTATTGCTCGGAGCGTAAATGTGACAATCCCAATGGTGAAGGCCCGATGCCACCATAGCCGTTGGAGGCCGACATTTGCTGTTGATCCATCCAAGTCTGCCGTATCATATTAGTTAGCGCAATCGCAGACCTTCTTGCGGGTGCTGAACGTACGCTGGGAAGAGCACTTCTCCCTCCTCGTGTTTGAGACTTCATCCTTCCAGTCGCGGCAGGGAAAGGCGAGAAGTTATTGTTGCTGCTGAAAGCGCTGGGGTTCCATGTCTGAGACTGGGAAAGATCGTAGCCATAGCCTCCGTTCTGGACGGGAGGTCCATTCATCCTGTCAAATCTGTTCGTCTCGTATCGCAAAGATTGATCGTCGGGTGTATATACATTATTTGGCATTGTGCCATAAGCATCAAAGTGGCGCGAAGGTTGACGATGGAGCATTTGCTGCTGGTGTCGATGAGAGCCGGGGGATCGTGAGGCGGGCTGTTCGTAATACATATCGTTATGCTGGAGATGGTTGTTCATGCTGACAGTGCTGTCCAATGGTGCAGGTATATAAAGTCAGATGAAAGGTCGAGAGAATTCAGATCTGAAAATTTGTCAAGACGCTGACCTGATCAGATACGTAGGAATTTGATAGTAGCAGTCGATAGACGGCAATGCTGCTGGGCAGGTTATTTGGATTGATGACCGTGAGGGTATTATTAGTTAGAGTTTTGTGGGTATAGATCTATCGAAGGTCTTGAGGAATCGTAGATCGTTTCTTCAGAGCTTGCGTATCGTCATGGGAGTCGTAACAGGAGCAGATCAAAGAATGTCAGGAGCTACGAGGACTCCAGTATGGTCGCAATAGTCGTATCTCTGTCGTGATGATTGCTCAGTAGCTCACAGGAGCTCCCCATGCAATCTGAGCTTTAGTCGGAGCACGAACGCCTGTAGGTACACGCATATGCGGGTGTCGCGACCGAGTAGATTGCTACAGTCGGGAGCCCTTGATGCTGTCTCCTTGGCGACAAGTATGCGAGAAGGATGTCGCGAAAGTTGCGCGCTGAGGGAGATGGATGAAGAGATGGTGGTTGTTGGAGGAAGGGTGAGAGACCAAAAGAAGGATCAGAGCTCATCATGGCAGGGTTATGGTTGCACGCTAGCGACCTCGCTTAGGCACAGGACGGCCCCCCGAAACATCGAGTATCCTTGCAACGCAATCAAAGTCATCTTTGACTTGGTCCTGAGAGAAGAGAATAGGGGCTTCCACAATTCGGATGTATACGAGGTCATCATCACACTCCTTACGATCTCGTGCAATGTTTGGCTCTACAGCATCTGACTTTACGCCTGGACTTCCATCGTGGGCGAATCTGATATTCCCTTGAGGATCTGATATGGGCCGCGCGGGCGCGAGCTAAATTCTCAACCATACGGAGCTTTGAGAAGCATCTCCAGCACTCTGAGTGGTCTACTACGTACGCCTGCAATTCTCCGCCGGATGTCCCATGCTCGTTCTCAGCTGTATAAGAAATGAGTGGCTCTTCAGGCAAGCTTCTAGAGTACCACTAGCTGAGAAGACTTCCATGGCTAACCCTGACCGTCTTGCTACTACGGCGGGAGCTGCCTCTAGGGGCCGACTTGACAAATATCCCACGTTTCCGGTCTGATCTGTTGGTGGTGCTCATCGCCGAGGATAGCATACCATATAACATCCTAGATCCTGGCTGACGGATGGGGGGAAAACCAAGGCCGATAGGATTGCGGCTGTCTCTAATACCCTCTCTGAGGAGCTGCTCACGGAGGCCATTCCCAGCGCCTATCGTGGCGAGATGCATATGAGACTACCCATAGCGTTCCTGCGAACCCCTCTTCTGGCCGTCATGGGGCCGGCAGGGAGCAAACGCAGCGAGCAAGGATCACACTCATTAGGATCATACGACTGAGACGCTCGATGCTCAAGCGTTTCGCTCGTGCGCTTGTCTTTCCTCCATATAACATACTATTCGAAAGCAGGACTGGGTTGGCCTCTAACAAAGCCCAAAGAGGAAAAGGAGGTCATCGCCCCCAACTCTCGTCGCGTGGCTCTGATGGATGGGTGGGGCCATGGTCTTGGTAGGAAGAAGAGCTCCCTACAATATGACTGGTCAGGAGGAAATGAAGGCTGCGAGCCAATGCGGCTTCTCCCAAGCGCGAACCCTGATGCTGGGTACAATCTGGTCATGTGACCGAAGCCTGCATGTCAAGCCGACTCAATTTTGACAAAGGAAGGTCGTCATATCAGCTTGCATCGACCAGAATGAGTCGTGGAGTACTTCTCAAACAGTGGGTGCCAATGGCTTTGCCACCTCCACGAAATGTCTCATGAGTCGTACTCCGTATAAAGATCGGTATCGAACGCTTGCCCAACCAGGACCAAACTTACGACTGCGACTCCGCCATCTTAGCAATAAATTTACTCCTGTCTATAAACGTGGGAAATAATCACAAGTCGCTCTTGTACTCCCACGCTTCTCAATCGACAGGAGCTCGGAGAAAAAGGCACAAGCACCACCATTGGATCAGCGCCAGTAGGAATCGAACCTATCCTCTTACATATTCCTCCGCACACACTCGTTTCTCCGAGGACTTTTAGGTTTAGATATATCAATAAAGGAACATATTCATCCACCGATTTCGTTTCAACATAACGTTATGCAATTTTCAACGGTGGAAAACGATCACAGGGAATGAAAGCAGATTGGTGTTTCTAAGCCATGCTTCAGCATGGCTGTATTTAGTTCCACATCAACTTCATTCATTGCCCTGAGCATATGTCTCGTGTGCAAGTTAACATCAGTGTACCATATCATCTTGAAGATTGATCAAGCCAGTGGCCCTCCGTATCCCTAGCTCGCCATCACGCCAAATTCCCAACGCTAAAATGCTTGCAACATCCATCCAGATATCCTACATAATGATACAATCCCTATCCTTTTCCTTCTCCTTCCTCTCCTCGTCCCCATCCCCATCCGCCACCAAACCCCCCGTCTTCCTCCTCGCCATCCCGCCCTCCACACCACCACCCCTAAATGCAGCACCTGAGCTTGACCCTCGCGGCCCATGTCCCCTCCTCGAAGAAGCATACGGCGACGGCGACCCAGCACCATAGGAAGCGGCGTGCTCGCCATACGCACTCGACGGCTTTGGGCGTGCTTGCGGCCTTGACGTGCTGCCACCCGGACTAGGCGATGCGTATGGAGGATGTGTGGGCGGATGATATGCCGGTCCCTTCGCAGCTTGTTCATAAGTAGGTGGGGGAGCATCATCTGTATCAACTGGTTTCCTCGGCGGTGTAGGTCGACTCGATGGCGCGCCCCGGCCTCTCCCGCTCCCTCGACCCCGGGGTGGAGGGTTGGGGCCGCCTTGTGCGCCCGTGGCTCCGGTGCTGAAACCGGGGAATGTGCGCCGACCTGATGCGTCGGAGTTGTTGAGGTAGGCCTGGGAGAGTTCGACTTCGCGGTCACGGGCGGCGGCCTCTTGGCGGTCGCGCTCGTCCTCTTCTTCTTGGAGTTGCATCGCGAGGGCTAGGTCGTGGTCTTCTTGTTCGGTGTTGGGAGATGATGGATTGGCATCACTATTGATATTGAGCGCTGATAGGGCTGGAGGATCGGAGTGGCTGGATTGCTGATTTGAAGCAGGGCCTCGACGAGATCGACTATTTACGGTTGTCCATCCTTCTTCGCCCTGGGCGTGCGGTTGTTGCTGGGTATCGCCGGCGTTGTTGCCTACAGGTCTGAAGTCGCCTGAGAAGAATTCGCAGCCTTCGCCATTTACGTCGACCAAGCTTTCCCAGACCACTTCGTCATGTCCAGCATAACCCATGTCCGTCACTAAAGTCAGCAGCTGGCCAGATTTAGGGTGTTTGTATAAGGTGCTGAAGTGGTTATTGCGGAACAGGATCGCAACAGAGCCTCGTGCCATGGTTGCAGTGATACAATCAAGACCATACCCGGTCAATTGGGTCGCGGTTGACGAAAGGTAGTACTTGACACTGGCAATATCCTCGAGCGTGATCTGCTCCTCCGAGCTTAGCCCTTGCTGTTGGAGCTTCTCCTCGAGCTCTTCCTCTCTAAACATGAGATTTTGGGCATCTTCATAGGTCCTAGCAGTGCGCTTGAGCGCGGCGAATGCTGGATGGTTCCTTGGTGGTACCCATCCGTGGACCAGAGGAATCGCAAATGTGCTGTATAGCTTCATTTCGCTAGTCTCCTCGAAACCGCCAGGTTTCCGAGACTCGTATGCTTCACTGGACAGGACACCTTCGATTGGAGCATCCATCAGATTTAGTGGGCTCTCTGATGGGACAAATTGCGGATTGGCATTCATGCCGGTATGTAAGGCTAGTAGAAATGCATACATATCACTGACATCAGGTAAATCACCATTCCGCCCAATGAGCTCATCAATGACAGCGTCAAGTAAGAGACCTAGGCTGACCTGCTCACGGAGCCGTAGAGTCTCTACGAGTGCAGTGGCGTAATCGGCCGGGGTTGACAGCACAAGAGCATTTACCAGAGCGAGCAGTGGACATGGACCATTTGCGTTTTGTACCATGATTGGCGATCGTCTAGGGTTCGTCGGCGATGAAGCGTCAAACCAATTGACATGTCTGATTTGGTAGGTCTCCCCCACTCGTCTTGGTTTCGCTGATTCTTCCCACTGTACTTGCGCGTCTATGGCTTCGTCGGTCACAGTTTCGTGAGCCTTTGGTGGTCTTGGTGGCAGCGGCGACGGTTCGTCTTGTTTCTCTTGCGATAACCTTGGTGGTAGAGGTGGTCCAACATCACCTTCCAGTGAAGATCTCGGTGGAGGCGGTTCCGAGGTTTGAGGTAAACCCAGCTGGCCATCGCTGACAGGACCGCCCAGATGTGGGCGCTCTTGGAGAGAAACGCTCGAAAAATCTGTGGCATCGTGACCGATATTTTCGAATGGCTGACTTGGTATATGATGATCTTGTAACGACCTTGTATTCGACGTGAGAGCCTCGGCGGCTTGACCATCTATATTATTCGTGTTTACATTAGCAGGAGGGTCAACGGACCACGGATTGCTTGAGTCTATTGTCACTGCACCTAGTCCAGGTGACCCTTGCTCCGCAGGTGGTGTATCGAATTTCGCCCATGGCTCGGCGAACGGGTGCCTAAGACGTGCAGGCTCGTGCAGCGGCGGAGAAGCAGGTGGGCCATTGCCCCAAATGTCAGCAATGTTTTCGCTGCCGAGACTGGCCTCCCCTACGGCTTTTTCAACGCCGGTATGCGGGCGGTGGTACGGATTTGTGGATGTGATAGGTTGAGGTGGCGCAGGTGCGGCTCGGATTGGTGGTAAGCTCGAAGTTCCTGGAGCATTGTTGGTCCATTCTGTTGGTCTTTGACTTTCCCATGAAGACCTCGGGGTCTCCTCCATAGGCCCAGCTTGTAGCACATGCGGTAAACCCTCTTTTCTGCTACGGCCACCGAAATGCCTGTCTATATCGGATATTGGCACAGGAGGTAGTTCATTTTCATTCATTTCCACATGACTGCCATCCCATGGGTTGGCACCGCTGCTTTGCCAAGGATTATTGGTATCCTTGCCGTTTTCAAGTATGCCTCCACTGGCCAGTTCCGTAGACTCTGCAGTTTCTGTATTTAGCGATATAGGCGTAATATGATTAGGCACAGATTGCGCGGCTGGCTGGCTCCTGGCTTGATTGACTGGTTTGCGCACCGTCATCATGAGTTCCGGGATTCGTTTCAGAATCGGTAGCTGATTGAGAGAAGTCTTTCAGTATTCCAGTAGAAAGACGTCAAATTCTATCGACTGTGCTAGGTACTCAAAAGATCCAATGCAGCTCAAGGTTCGTCGACAGGCAAACAAGGATGAGGAGGCAGTGCACATTGAAAGGAAATAGAATGTTTTCGAGGCAGCATTTGAAGGTGTAAACGAAGATAATTGAGAGTATAGCAGTGCTATCTGGTAGTCGATAATGCTCGAAAGGCCAAATGAAAGAGAAAGTGTTTGTCGATGAGGGCGAGGTAAAGGTCGGGTGGGATGAGGTACAGTGACACTCAAAACACAGCACTCAAACAAGGGTCCACTTAGTGCTATCGATATCTTGCCGTCGCTAAAGATATTCTATCTGAGGCCTCTTTTCTTGCTGCACCCAACATGTGTGGACTCAACGAGGCCAAACGAAGAGAGTCAAGTAGAATGGTATTTCTAGAGCATGTCAGACTGAATCTCTATACATGATGAAGCCGGAGATGATCGTTCCAAACGCCTATGTCGCATTACGACTGCCTTCAGACGCCGTCGTAGTAACTCAAGTCCAGCCCAATGCGTACGTGAGCTAGAGGGAGTGAGCAGTCTCACGTTCCCATCCATCGTGTGTCGCTAACGCCGGAGAAAGTACCATTTCGCTTGGTAAGTATGGAGCTTTCCAAGCAAACCACATCATCGGTCGACCCTACCATTTGACCTTTGAGGTCCTCAACAAGTCTAAGCCTGATGGAGCCAGAAGGACCGGCCTTCGGCTGGTACCAGCGGCAGAGCTCTATGTAGACATTAAAGATGACGATGTTGGTACGCCATCAGAAAGTGGGATTGGCAGCATAGGTGTCAGCGATGGTGGCGTGGAGTACGATATAGTAGGCGAAAATGGCGAAGTCGTCATGCGCACAAATCGCAACACTGTCGACGATACCACCAGACAAGTACTTACTATGGATGAGATTGAAGCTTTGAAGGCCGAAAGTACAGGGTCGGGGAAGGAAGTCATTGCTAAGATACTGGAATCGCATTCGGCGCTGGATCAAAAGACAGCCTTTGCACTTGCCAAATATACGCTTCGGAAGACGAAGAAATATTTGAAACGTTTCACCGTCTTACCTTTGGATGTGCCAACATTGGCGAAGTGGATGATCACTGAGAAGGAACCTCTGAAGATAATGGAATTGAGGGAAGAAATACTGGCCCTGATTGGGAGCTTGTCAAACGTGCACTGCACGCTTTCGGACCCTACGCCTTCAATAACAGAGCGGGTTACAGCGTCTAGAGCAGGGAGATGGCTTGTGATAGATGAAACAGCAGGACTGTTGGTAGCATACATGGCAGAGAAGATGGGCATCCTGCATCCACCCGAACAGAACGATGAAGTTTCTGGAACAGCAGCACAGTCATGGCTGGATGCCAGCGCTACGGAGGGAGCAGCTAATCACACCGGAGTGGAGAACGAAGACGCACCAACAGCACCCCAACAGCACCAACCCCGCCCACACAAGACCGCGCTTCCAGTAACTACAAACACAATTACCCTTATCCACGCCAATGCTCAACCAAATCTGTCACTCCTGAAGTATTTTCACTTTGATGCGTTCAACAACCCTACCCCAGCCCACCCACTCTCAGACCGCCTAAAAACGCTATCCTGGCTGCAACTCCTCACGCCTGAAGACGACGCAGGCTATACCGAGCCTGCAATAGTATCGGGAGAAGAGCTGCAAAGCTGGAAAACCGGCAAGCGGAGTAATTATTATCGCAAACGACGCCGATGGGAGCGCATCAAGTTTGTAGTCGACGAGACCCGAGCAGGTGGTTTCGATGGACTGATTGTCGCATCGGTCATGAATCCGACGAGTATTCTACGACACTGTGTACCTATACTACGTGGTGCAGCACAAGTGATCGTCTACTCACCCACAATCGAGCCTCTCGTCGAACTCGCCGACGTCTACTCCTCAGCCCGTCGCACAGCATTCGTCACTGACCCGCCAGACACAGACACCATCCCTACAGAAGATTTCCCAGTCAATCCTACGCTTCTGCTTGCACCGACGATACAGACAGCGCGATGTAGAAGCTGGCAAGTTCTGCCTGGACGGACGCACCCGCTGATGACGGGTCGAGGTGGGTCGGAAGGGTATGTTTTTACTGCAACGAGAGTGCTGCCGGCTGAGGGTAAGGTTGAGGCGAGAGGGAAGTTCAAGCGACGGAAGGTAGACTCTGGGACGCCGGTAGCTGGGTCAATACAGGTGGCTACGCCTGGGGTGGTGGATGGTGAAGATGTAGGAGTGGAGGTGGTCGTATGAGCAGGGCTCCATAGATCTAAGTTGAAAAAGCCTCCACGAATCAAAGATATCCAGAGACACGAGTCCATCTGACATAGCGTCAATTGTGATCCGAGTGCCGTCTTATGTCTAGGGTTGGGAAGATGTACGTAGAAAACTAGGGTTACTCGAAGATAATGAAAGTAATTACATATCAACCGCATAATGTCCAATAAATGGTGCGGGTTCCACAGTTGAGATAGATCCCACGTGAAAATCAGTATGGTGCAGAAATTACTAAAGCATCTCCCAAATCATATTCAATGAAGATCAACTGGTCCACGACACCGTTGACTCTGATAACCTAAGCACCAACGAATCTAGTAGTAAATGCATTTCAGCAAATCTTCCCTCTACAACATTCATACATTCGAATCGATCCAGTCGGCCCATGGTAGGGATCGACTGCACAGTGGACATTGTTAGAAGAGAGTTGAGCGTACAATAAACCCCTCTCTCTGATAGAACTATCGGACTCAACCTGCGTTTGAGGGAGGGATCCGTAACAAGGGCCATCATCAACTATGCTTGAATCAGAAAAGCTATCAGCCAAGCACTCATATACACAACCCAGTCTTCACCAGCTGTCATTGGCATTAGAGAACACCCATTCCCCAAATGACAAGAGTACATCAAATATGTTTCAGGTCTGGAAACACCGGAGGGAAAGGGATTTTGTGGGAGTAGGTGAGAAAAAGCTAGGTGTACTGGAGTAGTGGCGCATATATCTTTTAAGTACGTACTGCTAAGCTGTCGACGCGATCAATCATAGTAGTCGAAAGGAGTGACGATAAGCACTCCTGAATGACAAGGTGGGATTTTATGCTATGACGAGAGCTCCTTTAAGACACATGAAGAAAACCGTCGAACCGGAAGTGATTGCTGACAGCTGTTTAGATCGATCATTGAGCAAGGCGATGGCACCTGTTGAGAAAGTCCATGTCATTTATGCGGTGTATGCCTCGAATAGCTTCGATAGCTGCTTCTCTTGACACCTCATTACCTTTTTTCCTACCCTAATATCATCAAACAAGTTGTGCAATCCAGGCGCTTGAGTGATAATGCTAATGAGCATCGAGTTACCAAGTGAAGAATGGATGTCTATCCTCCCTATTTCCTGCTCTACAGCAGCGCTTTGTCTCATGGCTTGTGAATGACTCTGTATCTCCATGGAAAGCTATATCAACACGATAAGCGCAGCTTGTGGTTGTCCCGAGTAACTTCGATAGCAATAATACATGAGATTTGTCGTCCAACTTTCCTTGAAGAAACAGATTTGGAGGCTCTGAGTTGAATCCGTAGATCGTCAGCGTTGATCAATAGGCCAAAGAGTCAACCAGTCGATGAGTCCAAAGAGCAGAGCTGATTGTTTAATTTGTCCATGTTGGTCATTACATAGAATTAGGAAGCCTCTGAGGCAAAACACTCCGATGACATCAGGCAGCGCAGGCGCCAAAACTCTTTATGTACTCTGGAGAAATGTGAAGATTGCTGCGAGCTAATCACCAAAATCTGAGTGTTCCTTGAGCTCTGTCCTTGCGACATCCAAGGTCGGAGTGTTCACCGAAGTGAAACCCATGCCCTCCTGCTGCAGCATCAAAGTGGACACCGTTCTTCCTCTAATCTGAATCAGAGGTAATATGAAAACTTTGCTTTGTGGCAAATGAAGCTCGAAAATCGCAAGAGTCGCTTCGGATCATGCTCCTGATATTGCGTCCAATTTTGTCATAGATTAAGTACATTGCATACCAGGAGTACGTAGCTCTTACTTTTCTCTTTTCGAGTGCTGGCCGGCTAATGGTGAGTATCCCTTCCTAAGCTAGAATACACTATATTATCATGTATTGACTGGCAGGGCATCTTAAGGAAGATCTTTAGGGGGATGAACGCCAACTCTGCCGGACGAATGATAGTGGGAATAGACCACCATACAACGATTGCATACGTGGTTGTGGCGTCCAGTGGCATAATTCGTACCCGACAACACGTATTGAATCACCAACATAAGCTGAAACGCTGCGATCATCGGTTGATATAAGCCAGAAATCCTGATTCGGATCTTGACGGGCTCGGATGCCAAAGAAAAGCCCTCTGTCAACACGAACCCTTCCAGATCCTGCTTGAGGAGAGAGGCTAGCACTGTCGATACAACTGAGCCTGTTTGTAGATTGGGGCCTGTCGCTAGTAATCCACAATGGTTTTTCGGAAGCTCTTGAGTGGCTCGATACCAAGACTATCATCCATCATGAATATCACCGCGAAGCAGTCGGAACCTCAAGCCCGTAGACCGCTTCAGGAATTCGAGGTTGCAGCTGGAGCATATATCTAGGACTGAAGTAGCTGCACGTCATCCTCATCCCACGTCATGGTACATGATGGGAGAACTGTAGGCAATCGTCATATTGCGACATCATATCCTTTACTCTTGCTCTATTCCGCGATCAGACCGTAACATTGAGCAGGCAAGGCCCAAGGACTTCATCGTTGCTGATTTAACTGCACCGACTGGAGGCAGAAGTAAGGTCTAGCCTTACATCTGACGTCGACCGCACGCAAAGTGTGCGACAGTGCGTGGCGCTAATGGCTGGCTATGTTTGGATGAGGGGAGACTACAGGCTAAAGAAACACAGCAGTAAACCTGTAAAGCAATGAATGAATGGGATTAATACTCAAGCTGAATGCTTGTTGGCGACGTCGATATATAGTGGAGTATTGGCGGTACGTGCTAGAAGTTCTTGGAGCTCCATTTTCAAAGAGGTTCAATGTGTCTGATTTGATACGTTGTATTTGAGATTTTCGGTTGTCTGGATTTTGTAGCTTAGCTCGACGTGCTGTCAAATAGAAGGCAATGGTGATGATCTTATTGATACTGCTCACTGCAGGAGATCAGAGATGTAACAATGACCCGGGAAGTTGCGGCGCACGGATGTAATGGCCTTTTCTTTACTGGACAGATCTATGGTGGGATATTTGTCTTAAGCTAGAAACCTTGGTGTCTTGGAAATGTCAACATCGTATATCATCCATTATCATAATTCTTTACTATTGAATCACAAAGATTTGCCCATGAATTTGCGCTTCGTAAAGCTTAACCACCACTACTTGATCGTTAACAAATGTTGATACGTTCACAGAATGAAAGATACTCACTTTTGATGGAGTTGCTCCGTTCGCATATATTCGCGCTAATAACCTCATCGCCAACTCTTGTCTGACTTGGGATAAATACCTATCTCACTGTGAGTCGATATATCATATCTGTAGATATTCTATAGAAGCTTACTGTCGCATGGTCTCTGCATCTTGTCTGTCTCTAGGCGCCTCAAAAGCTTGATTCAGTGGGAAGCTAGCATCTCCCGGTATAGCAAATTGGTCCAACGCTGCGTTCAAAAGCGCCTGTTTCGCGAAACTCATGTCAGCAATATGACTCCTTCGCCCACCTATCCAGCCACATGCTTATCCCCCAAATAGATTGTAGGCTAATACATACTTTTTCCGCTTCCCTTGTCCCCATGGAAGGCTTGACCTTCCCCAAACATTCGCTCAGAAAGAGTATGCCATATATCAGCAGCCGATCTGCCGGCCCTTTGATCTCAAAGTTCCGAAAGAATGTGTTGGCACGGAAAAGGGAGAGCACTTCATCTAGTGGGTCGTACGATTCGCTATCCGGATCGATGTCGAGATCAGATGTATTTGGGGGAAGGGCGGGTAAGCTATAAGCTGGACCTCTTGTGCGTGTACGGAGAGGAAGGAGAGCGAAGTTGCCTGAATTTGATCAGCCACGTACAGGAGCGGACAATGCTCTGCAATAGGGCCGAACGGCGGGGGCTTGCCTATGACCCGGACGTCTTGGTCCTGGAGAAAGATGGAGTGGTAGGCCTACGGAAACATCAGAACAAGACGGCGATCTGACGAGCACCAGACCTACAGGCATTGCGGAAGTTGTACCGAATGATTGTGATATATTTCAATCTGGTCAGAGGCAGTTGCAGTTGACACGCCAAGATCTGTAGGGCTGAAGTAATCCACTTTACGCGCTTCGCGTCAACGACAATCGATCTCTTGTATGTAAATAAAGCAGTGCAGCCCATTGACTTCGCCCTCATCGTCGTTAGGTACTCCAATCATGTCTGACTACGAAGATGAGATGGATGTGGATGCTACACCTGCCAAGGACTCAATTCTCTTCAGCTCCAACAACACCAATGCAAAGGGGAAGAGAAGCGCAGCAAACCTGCCGGTAGAGGCAGAAGACAATCTTCCATGGTAGAATCTTGCATTCAGTCCCAAACACAACGCTAATGGCTGTAGGGTAGAAAAGTACAGACCAGATACTCTAGACGATGTCTCCGGGCATCAAGATATTTTGACCACAATAAACAAGTTCGTCGACACAAACGTTCGCAGTCGCCCTCCATGTACTAAGCTCCTCAGGCTGACTGAGATATAGCGGTTACCACATCTTCTTTTGTATGGGCCACCAGGTAAGCGCTCCTCGCAGGCCGCGTCGGATCTCCTAGGTCCCCGGTCGTCTGTTGCGGTAACTCATTATATTGGCCACCAGGGACAGGAAAGACGTCTACAATCCTAGCTTTAGCGCGGCGTATATATGGCAATAGGAATATGCGGCAGATGGTGCTCGAGCTCAACGCTAGTGACGATAGAGGCATTGATGTTGTTCGTGAACAGATCAAGACGTTCGCTAGTACGTAGGAAGGTAGTCATGTTCGAAAAGTGCAATAGAGTTGAACGAACGGCTAGGTACGAAACAGATATTTTCCGCAGCACCCAAGCCTAGCGACACACCCTCACTGGGTAGCTATAAGCTCATTATCCTGGACGAAGCCGACGCTATGACGTCGGTAGCTCAGATGGCTTTACGGCGAATAATGGAGAAGTACACGGCAAACACCAGGTTCTGCATCATTGCCAATTATACGCACAAGCTTTCCCCAGCATTGTTGTCAAGATGTACCAGATTTAGGTTCAGCCCACTCAAAGAGCCGGACATTAGGCAGCTAGTCGATCTTGTCATTGAGAAAGAGGATGTCAAGATTGCACCAGATGCGGTGAGAAGTCTGGTCCGGCTAAGTAAGGGGGACATGAGACGAGCTTTGAATGTGCTCCAGGCATGTCATGCAAGTAGTACGTCAATCGATACAGCCATCACTTCGAACCAGTACATCACTAATGGCCTCCAGGCACGCCATTGCAGATTAAAGGGCAACCACCACCCAAGAACCCCCTACGTGAACTTATAACCGATTCCACCATCTACAACTGCATTGCCGCCCCCCATCCTTCTGACATCCGACTCATCCGTGACACTCTCCTCGAAACCTCCGACATCACGTCATGTCTTAACACCCTAAACCTACTAAAAGCGAAGAGGGGTCTTGCACTAGCTGACATACTGACCGCACTTGCTGAGGAGTTGGTAAATTTAGAAGTGCCACCGCAGACCAGGGTTGCTTGGATGCAGGGGCTGGCGGAGGTCGAGTATCGATTGAGTGGAGGAGGTGGAGAGATGGTGCAGACGGGGGGCTTGGTGGGTGTAGTGAGGGGAGGATGTGATCTAATGGAGCATGGGGGCACCAGATAACGTGTATGGAATTTTAGAAACATTCGAGGCGCTGGACTTTACAGTTGTATACCCACATTACATATTTTCACGATGCCGATGAATCCGAGTTTGGCAACAGGGGGTTGCCATATCATTCAGTGCGGTTCCTCACACGTTGCTAGGGATAGCCAACCACCTCTAGCATGCATCGAGGTTAAAACATGGTGTGGCAAGCGTCTTTGCTCACTTGGCTGGCTAGATAGAGGAATATCACGCCAGTCTTCCTCAATCAGTGGATCTTTTCCGATATCGCAGCCTATGATATCAGAAGCTTGGATAAGAGGAACTAATTGGACTTTGTCTAGCTCGACATCAATAATGCTAGAGGCTAACACATTCCGTAAACTCTTCTTTGAGAAATTCGGCTTCAATAGTTCATACCGGTGTTGTCCTCACTAAGGTGGGCGCCGCGGTTTTACCTTAGTTCTATCCAGAAGTCGGGTCTTGTGATGGTCCATGAATTCCTCTTTGGAAGATTGAGGCGTGAGCTATTGTTGGGCTAAGGGGCTCTAACTACTGATTGGGCTTAGCTGCGGCTTTGCCCGACTTGGCACGTCTGCTAACCTGAAGAGGCTTTGTGACTTTGCTCCTACGCGATTCTACAGCAGATGCTGAAGCTAGTATTATCCACTGCGTAGGCTTGTGTATTCACCATTGCAGACTTCGGTCACCATGTCCGTACTTTACAATCTCGAGCCTCAACCCACGGCGAAAGTCCTTTTGACAACCACTACCGGCGACCTTCTCCTCGAAATATTCGCAAAACAAACTCCAATCGCCTCAAGGAATTTCCTCCAGCACTGCCTTGATGGCTACTACAATGACACCATTTTCCATCGTCTTGTACCTGGCTTCATAATTCAGGGTGGCGACCCCACAGGCAGCGGTCATGGCGGTGAAGCCATCTACCCTGGTGGCACGTTCGAGGATGAATTCCACAGCCGACTTAAGTTTAATAGGAGAGGGTTGCTGGGTATGGCGAATGGTGGTGGGAAGGACGATAACGGAAGTCAATTCTTTCTGACGTTGGGGGAGACAAGAGAGTTGCAGGATCGGCACACAATGTTTGGGCGCATCGAGGGTGATACGATCTATAATTTGATGAAGATGGGAGAGGCGGATTTGGAAGCTGTGGAGGGGAGTGAGAGGCCCGTATATCCTACGAAAGTGGTGGGGACCGAGGTGTTGGTGAACCCATTCGAGGAAATGGTCAGGAGGGAGGTCAAGCCTAGAGCGGTATTTGAGGAAAAGGGGGAGGGAAAGAAGAGGGGTAAGAAGAAGGGTGGCAAGGTACTGTTGAGTTTTGGTGATGAGGGTGATGAAAGGATGGAGGAGCCTAATATGAAAGAAAAGTTCAATTCCAAGATGGTCAGTGCGGATGATGGCTTAAAGTTCGGGAAACCGGTGGAGAAGGTAATACGAAGGCGATCATCACGTTCTATATCACCTGCACATATGACCAAGCCAAATCCGCAACTGCAGCTTCCTCTACCAAATGATGAGGTGGCATCACGGTCGCCGTCTTCGTCTCCTGAGCCCGAGCAAGTAGGCAAAGTAACATCACTCTTGGACAGGACGAACGCGCAGATCGCAGACCTCAAGGCCTCCATGAAGCGCAACGTTCATAGTACGCCAGCACCAGAACCACGCAAGAAGTCCGCACTCGAACAGATGATTCCAGAGAATGCCATGCGTGGCCGCAAGCGTAAGCATGGTGCTAACGGTGAAGCGCCTGTGGACAAGGATGCACTGGCCGTGCTGAATGCTTTTCAAGCTAAGCTTGAAAGGGCGCCAAAACAGGCTGAGCCATCGCAAGGCCCCGTGGGTGACGACCCAAGCAAGCCAGATCAAGTCAATGGCCATGACAAAGACCCAGCAACCAGCAATGACGATGAAGAAGCCATGTTATGCGATCTCCATTTTATAGCACATTGTCAGTCATGTCAAGCATGGGATCAGCACAACGGCGGCGATGCTGAAGCACAAGACGATGACGATGAGGGATGGATGTCTCACGCATTGAGTTTCGAAAAGGACAGACTGGGCAAGGATTTGACCTGGAAGCAAAAGGGTGAAGATGAGCTTATGGTCATTGATCCTAGAGAAAAGGAGAAGACGATTAGGGAAGAGGCCAAAGCAAGGAAGCTGGCAAGGATGGGTGGACCGACAAGTAAAGCTTGGGATGTTGACAGGGATCGGGGAAGAGCCCCTGATAGACGAGCTGGAGAGAAGACGTAATCTGGCAGTGAACATACTCCACAGCTCTTACGTAATTCAAACATGCGTTGCCATGACTTGCATCTAGATTATATTTGAAAAGCAATTCATCAGATATCGAGGGCTCAAGCTCAAGGCCCACTCGCGGCTAATCGTACCCGCTCATCTGACCAATCATAGCAAGGTATAAGCGATTTGGCTGGGACTGATATCAAGTTCGTCCCAAGAGACAAATGTCAAACATTGTTTCCACGATTGCGTCGCCGGAACTCAACGGCTTTCTTCCTACGTCTAGGGAATCTTTGGCTTCTTGTTTATGCGCCACCTTTGAGACAGCAACAGCAGCTCAATGCAGTGACGCAAAAGCCTTGCAATCAGGCTGCCATTCAACATAAGTACTTTAATCGCCCTTGCGCCATATAACCAGCGGCTGTATTCAAGGACCTACCTAATCGTCTGTGATATCATCATTGGCGTGCTCACCTGAGTGACTTTGGGCCCATTCGAGTATTCCATACTGAGGCACGGTAGCTGCAGCGGAGGACTCGGAGGGCCACGCAATCAACAACGCACTGGTCCTTACTGCAGAAGGTGTCCGTATCAGGATTCCCGAACCCAGGGGTGGAGGAAAGTGGCTACAATGAGGCAAGGTACGGCTCGGAAGCGACCAGCGTCTGCGTTGTCTCGATCAGACCAGGATCACGTTCAAAACGTCAAAAGGCCCAATCACAACAGCAAGCCTTCAGCCATGATGCAGAACGCAAATGTTCAGATGCAGAAATTGCCCCATAGTCCCCCTTACGACACCAACTTCACGAGCAATTACGCCGATCCTACGGGGACCTACATAGGTATGAATGGCATACCGTATCACAACAATCAGGACATGCAACCTCAGAACCAAACAGAGAATACGAGCACCGACCTTGTGAGAACGCAATCAGGCAATCAAGTGTTATCAGTCAACTACGGGTACCCAGAGGCTGGCGCAGAATATAGCGGCTTATCGCAACCTGCAGAGGAGCAATGGCAAGGACCAAGTCGTGGAGAAGGCCGCTACGATGATCTCGGTCAGAGAGCTCACCTAGCTCAGAGGGATGCACAAGTAAAGCGAAAGCAAATCCCGCCCTTTGTGCAGAAACTCAGCAGCTTTCTCAACGAGAACACTCAAAATACCGACTTGATACGGTGGTCGGATAGCGGGGACTCATTCATCGTTGTAGATGAAGACGAATTTGCAAAGACTCTGATACCAGAGCTTTTCAAGCACAACAATTACGCTTCATTTGTACGCCAATTGAACATGTACGGCTTCCACAAGAAGGTCGGCTTATCAGATAACTCCATGCGAGCGAGTGAGAGGAAGAACAAGAACCCCAGCGAATACTCGAACCCATACTTCAAGCGTGGCAAGCCAGACTTGCTCTGGTTAATACACAAGCCCAAGAATGCCTTATCAAAAGGGGCTGGGAAGGGCAACAGTAGAGCAAAGCAGGAAGATGTGGACGAGGATATTGACGTCTTCCCTCGCGATAGTCCTGCACCTTTAGGCCCTGAGTCATTCGAAGATGGGCACAGCTGGAACGGACGACAACCTCTTATGATCGGCTCAACAGACAACAGACTCCCACCGGATCAGCTCGAGAACTTGCGGCAGGAAATGGCAGAGATCCGAAGCAACCAGCGCAAGATTACCGAAATGCTGAATCAATCGAGAAGAGAGAATGCCCGGCTTTATGGTCAGGCCAAAACCTACCACGAGATGCATCAAAAGCACGACAATTCAATCACTGCCATCTTGAACTTTCTAGCTACCTTCTACAGCCAGAATCTACAAGGTGGGGCGGGGTTGGAGCACGGTCGTGGCAATATTGTCGATGTTGGGGATGACAAGGACCGAAGTCGGCTTGCGACTCCAGATCAGTCCCGCTTTCGGAAAAGACAGCCTTTACTCCTCAAAGATAAAGCCTCACCTGTCTCGACCGGTTCAAAGGGATGGAAACCAAACCAATGGCCTGAGGGCACCTTTTCCTATCCTACCAAGGAAAAGACACCCCTGGTCTCGCCAGCTGTTCATGAGATCAACGGCGATACGCCTTCCGCACGATCCTCAAACAGTCCACCCTCGAACTCAGACGCCAATCCGCCCCAGCAAGACGTTCTTTCGATACTGAATTCTACGAGCGCCCTTAACAATAGTAAAGTTATCGGCCCGACAATGGATTTCTCAGAAGCTCTCTCTCACCTCCAGACCGCCAACGGTCAAACGCCGCTCACACCTAGCCAGCGGCAAAACATGCTGCAGTTGATGTCTGACGAACAGGCAAAGTCTCCACAAAACGGCTACCAGAGCAACATCAACGACGAAAACAACGCTCTTGCTTCATACAGTCCGCCTAATCCGAACGCAAATCTAGCTCAGATCTCTATGAATGCCGAACAGCTGAGCCAGATTGAGCAATCCCTCCGTGAGCAAGACCAGCGGATGGCTATGATGCAGGCCGCCATCGCACCACTGAGTCCATCTGGCTCAATCCCAGGAGTGAATGACCAGGCATATAGCGGGCAAAACGGGACTCATGATTTCGACTTTGACTCCATGTTTAAGAGTGAAGACTACTTCAATGACGGCACCGACCCTAACAATTACAACTTCGTGACTGGTGCAGACCTTCCGGATTTCGACTTTGGGGCCAACACCGAGATTGCGAATGACCGTTCCGTGCATAATGGCGCTGGACTGGAAGTTCCGGATGATGGCAGAGTCAAGGAAATGGACAGCAGTGAGGCTACTAGCCCGGCTAATACGGTGAATACGATGGAGGCAGAGGATGGGAATGAGGGTGAGTTGGTAGATCAGAGGCCGAGGAAGCGGAGACGGAGGGGATGAGTCTTTCTGTTCTGGTTTCGTAAGGGCGGCATTGATGATTATGATTACTACGATTCATATGCAGCGAGCGTACGAACGGTTCCAATTGGTGGGATGATACCACTGCTGTGATGCGAGATAAAGCTTCGTTGATACGGTCTTTGAATGTAGATGTCTCTTTCATTCGTATCATGATTGCTAGATACTAGAGAATGCCTGTAAAAATTGGAATGACTGAACAACTTGCACGCTGGATTTTTTGCGTACTTAGTAGTATGCAGATCGATACTAGCGGACAAATTTGTGAGTACCAACGGCAATTGGTCAGAATAGCCGCGTATCATACGCGCGCCCTTCGAGTAGGAGTCTTGGCATCTCACGCATCCTACCGTGCCTACCTCGTAACAAGCGTTATCGTATCGTACCCCAGCTCCTATGAGACCAAATTGGACTGGGAAATTGGCACTTACGTCGGTACCTAGCTTGCAGACAGCCATGACATAAAGTCACAGCTCCTTACTCAATTAAAGGGAAGAATATTGGGCGAACACTGACATTTTTTCGCATCGTACGCACTTAACAAGCAACGCAAACGATCTGAATCTAAATAATTGAAAGCACGCTTCTCCTTGCTAGGGATTCAATGATGTGGTTGTTGAAGTAGGTAGTGTGATGTTGCAGCGTTGAAAGGCAAGATCGAGGGCTTGAAGGGCACAGAATGTTTAGATGCCATTGCTGCTTGTTCCTCAATCCAACCCTAGAAGGGTACTGAACCACGTTTGTCTTGTCTCTGTCATCGCTCGATTAGCTCTTTATTCTTCTCAAAAGGGTACGCTTTGTTTGAGTCCCTGCCACCACTTCCACGCCAATGAAACCGTTTTAAGGTGTGAAAGTGGTCGTTCGTGGGATGGTTTGGGACTGGGAGAGGGCCGGGGAGAACGATGGGTTGAGGTTTATGCTTCGATAATGTAAGTTTTGGATGGGTCATAACTCGATAATGACTACTTTAGTGTTCGTACGTGTGATTTCCATTCCTCTCTGCTTCCAAGACAATAGAGACATACCGGGGCTGACATGTGAGAGTAGGTAACTTATCAAATCCTGACTGCGGCAAACGGGATGGGTTGGGTTTTATTCCTGGACGATATGTGATTTAGATGGGGCTACAACTCGAGAACTGGGCTGGAGGTCCAGATTTCGCGTTTCTTATCGTCGCAATAATGACTGCTTTAGTGTTCCTATGTGTGATCTCCATCCCTCTCTGCTTCCAAGACAATAGAGACATATCGGGTTTGACATGTAAGATTAGCCATCTCTCTGATATCTCGGTGCTTGGAGAGCCATGGGCTTAATTTCTTTCCTCGATAATATGTACAATGGATGGGTTAGAAACGGTGAGCTGGGCTGGAGGTCCAGGAATTATCATCGGTCTCGTCGCAAATTTCGTAAGAGTGACTGGTGTTTCTACATACAGTTGCAATGCCGCTCATGTTAGACCAGATGAGTTGCAGTTATATCTCGTCTGAACGCAAGCATGGTGGCTTTCCATCTGAGCCGGGTATATTTCGATTCGCGATGATTGCTATTCTCATCAACTCCCTGGCATGATCTCTGATGATGTTAGCTCTAGGCGGTGACTATAGCTCTCAACTGTGTGTAATTTCCCAGGTCTCTCTCTGCGTTGATACAACATATGCCTGTCCTCTCGTAGCAGTATTACCCTGAGCTTCTTACGAACAAAAGCAAATTCTTATAATTCTCTGAAAGCCTAATATCCGTTCATTCCATCAGCCTCGAGTATGACAATCAGCCACGACTGTGAAATCTCTTTCAGCACTGGCTTGATCCGATGTATCGGTATGTCAGCCTCAATCGTGGTCTTACTTGAAGGCACGAGGGCTTCTACTATTCATATAGATCTATCTTCCTTTCACGGAGATCTTGTTCTCGCGATCCATGTAGACATACACCGCGAGATGAATATCTACATCAATCGATTCTGGAAGATTCTCATCCTACAAATACTACTTGTCCTGAATTTGTTTAAGAACTGCATTCTACCGGACGTGAGCTTGTCCTTGCCTGGGTCTTAGACGCTGGGCTGGGAGCTGAAGACTTTGAGACATCACGTTGGCTGTAGCATTTCAAACCAGCTTCAGAATTGCAGGAGCTGTGAGGTACACGCAGACTGATTACTTGATACTGGCCTACTAAAGGTTCTTCAAGGGCGGTCAAGGTTCTGAGATAGGGTTTCTAGAAGACGTATAGTTAAACACGTGTCTTTCTCTCTTGCAATTGCCGTTTTCACTTTAGTGAGCGATCTCCGCGATTACGTAGCCGACAATAGGAAGACCTTCCCGGCCGAAATTTTCTCTCTTTCTTCTCTTTCTTCTCAAGCACAAATGCAAACCGTTTTCACGTTTAACCTAGGCCCCAACGGGGGACATATGTGGTCAACTGTAAGTATCAAATGGAGTCGTCAGTGGACAGTGATTCTGGCATCTCCAACGTACCTACCATCACCACAGACATCAAGAGTTACTTCTATCCTGCTTCTCTATCGTGCTTACCCTCACTCGTTGGTATCTTCATCACATGGTTCTGGCATTTCCAACGTACCTGCCATCATCACCTACATCAAGTGTTGCTTTCGTCCTGCTTCTCTATCGTTCTTGCCTTCACTCGTTGCTTTTTTCACTACATGCTTCTAGCATCTCGAACGTACCTGCCGTAACCACAGACATCAAGCGTTGCTCTCGTCCTGCTTCTCGATTGTTCTTGCCTTCAGTCGTTGCTCTCTTCATCACATAATTCTGGTATTTCCAACGTACCTGTCGTTCCAACATGTACCATCATTTGCTCGTGTCCTGCTTCTCTGGTCGCACTTGCTATCACTCATTGCCATTACTGTGTCAATATTGGGGAAAGATTTAGTGGCTAATGGATCCGATAGGGTCCCAACGGCTTACGAACCTTACAATTCCCGATCCCTTCCACCACCACCACCGCCCCCACACCCTCCACCGGCCCCACCCCTCGCCGCCCCGGGGGCCCCCCCCAGCTCTCCCGCAGGGCCAGAAAACGGGCGGCGCGAGCAAAACGAGCCGAGGCTGCCGAGAAAGCGGCGGAGAAGAAGAAGAAGGAGGACAAAAAAGACGAGGAGAAGAGGGCGGCGGCGGCGGAGGAGGAGGAGGCGGAGCCTCATAGGGTTAACAATCCTGCGGTAATTTCCACTCATTGGACATGAAATGTACGTCGATTTGATAGAAAATATGCTGATATGGAACAGTCAGCAGCAGCAGGGCCCACTGGGCATATGCTCGGAAACCACGTTGTGACACGAAATCCGGCCTTTCAAGTAAGCCACAGCCACTTTTCTCCTCACATTGAGCCACTTTATGCTGACTGCAGGCAGTGGGTGAGTGATCGGGGCCGGGCCAATATTCTCCCGAAAATTCGCGAAGATTCTGTTGCCTTCTGGATCCGCAAATCTCAACTTTAAAATACTACCACAATTCTTTCTCAATCCCATTTTTCCATCACACACACTGATAATTCCCTCTTCTCAGACCCGTCCTGATACTCGATACAATACTCCAAACTCAACCATCCGAGATGGCGCCAGCGATCGGAATTGATTTGGGCACCACCTATTCCTGTGTCGGTTCGTACAATCTTCCCTTTCCTTCCCCATCAACCCACAACCATTGCTAACTGTTCACAGGCATCTTTAGAGACGACAGGATCGATATCGTAGCTAATGATCAGGGTCAGTTACACGTTCCCTGCGTTGTCGTCGACATCCTGGATGTTTTAGATGGTGTTTTGGAGAAGTTTTGAGAATTTTGGAATTTTGCCAAAACGAAAGAACAAAGCTAACATACAGGGTATACAGGTAACCGAACGACACCCTCCTTCGTTGCGTTCACGGATACCGAGCGTCTGATCGGCGACTCGGCGAAGAACCAAGTTGCCATGAACCCCAACAACACTGTATTCGATGCAAAGCGTTTGATCGGACGGAAGTTCGCAGACGCTGAGGTACAGGCCGATATGAAACACTTCCCATTCAGAGTCGTCGACAAGGCTGGTAAGCCAGTCATTACTGTGGAGTTTAAAGGCGAGGACAAGACATTTACACCAGAAGAGATCTCGGCAATGGTGTTGACCAAGATGAGGGAGACGGCGGAAGCATACCTTGGGGAAACCGTCAACAACGCTGTTGTGACTGTGCCGGCATACTTCAACGATTCTCAGCGTCAAGCCACGAAAGACGCCGGATTGATCGCCGGTCTGAATGTTCTCCGTATCATCAACGAACCCACCGCCGCAGCCATCGCTTACGGTCTCGACAAGAAAGCCGAGGGTGAGCGCAATGTGCTCATCTTCGACTTGGGAGGTGGAACATTCGACGTGTCGCTTCTGACCATCGAGGAGGGTATCTTCGAGGTCAAGGCAACTGCCGGAGACACTCACTTGGGTGGGGAATACTTCGACAACCGCTTGGTCAATCACTTTGTAACGGAGTTCAAACGGAAACATAAGCGCGACTTAAGTACCAACAACCGTGCTCTGCGTCGTCTTCGAACCGCCTGCGAGAGAGCCAAGCGAACCCTCTCTTCTTCTGCCCAGACATCCATTGAGATCGACTCTTTGTTTGAGGGCATTGACTTCTACACCTCCATCACTCGTGCTCGCTTCGAAGAGCTGTGCCAGGATCTTTTCCGCTCAACCATGGAGCCCGTCGAGCGTGTCCTCCGTGACGCCAAGATTGACAAGTCTTCAGTCCATGAGATTGTGTTGGTTGGTGGTTCCACTCGTATCCCCAAGGTCCAGAAGCTTGTCTCCGACTTCTTCAACGGCAAAGAGCCCAATAGATCGATCAACCCTGACGAGGCTGTTGCCTATGGTGCTTCCGTGCAGGCGGCCATCCTCTCTGGCGATACCTCCTCGAAATCCACCAGTGAAATCCTTCTTCTCGACGTGGCGCCATTGTCTTCCGGTATCGAGACTGCTGGTGGTGTCATGACTGCGCTCATCAAGAGAAATACTACAATCCCTACCAAGAAATCCGAAGTGTTCTCAACCTTCTCCGACAACCAGCCGGGTGTGCTCATTCAAGTCTTCGAGGGAGAGCGTGCTCGAACCAAGGACAACAACTTGCTCGGAAAGTTCGAGCTCTCCGGCATCCCACCTGCACCTCGTGGTGTTCCTCAGATCGAGGTCACCTTCGACCTTGATGCCAATGGTATCATGAACGTCTCCGCTCTTGAGAAGGGTACTGGTAAGACCAACAAAATCGTCATCACCAACGATAAAGGCCGTCTCTCCAAGGAGGAGATCGAGCGTATGTTGGCTGAAGCCGAGAAGTACAAGGAAGAGGATGAGGCCGAGTCAGCTCGCATCTCCGCCAAGAACGCTCTCGAATCCTATGCATACTCACTCCGCAACACCATCTCGGATCCCAAGGTGGAAGAGAAGCTTGACGCTTCCGAGAAAGAATCACTCAAGTCAGAGATCGACAAGACCGTCGCATGGCTCGACGACAACCAGACTGCTACGGTAGAAGAATATGAGTCTACACAAAAGCAGCTTGAAGGTGTCGCCAATCCCATCATGGTCAAGATGTATGGCGGTGAAGGTGGTGCTGGCGGCATGGGTGGAATGCCAGGCGGTATGGGTGGAATGCCTGGTGGCGGTATGCCTGGCGGTGGATTCCCTGGCGGCGCTCCTGGTGGCGCCGCTGGTCATGATGATGGACCAACTGTGGAGGTAAGTTTCGATTCCTACATCACCACCCATGAAATATATACTGATAGCCTTCGCAGGAGGTCGACTAAAAGTGTTGCATCTCAATCATTGCTACAGCGGGCTACATATCTTGCTAAAGCGGGTAAATCAGAACGCTCTACGATGCAAACATCATGTCGCACGAATTCCCTTGCCCTCTAGATGAATAGCTTACGATGAAAAAGCTGGATGGTGTTTTCGGGGTGTAATTAGACAGTGTGATCAGATTAGCGAGCTCAGATCAGACCAGGTGCTCAATAGCTTCAATACAACTTCATAAGACTTCTTTACAGTGATCATCATACCTGATAATGACATCGTGAGGTTACTATGGAGGCTCTTCTTCTGTTGCTGGGAGCTGGCGCTTCAGTCCTTTTTGTTTTATTGATCTCATGGCACCTCCGCTCACCCCCTCTCTGCTCTACTTCTCATTCATTTGGACTTCTCATTTTCCATAGCACCAATTCTGTGTCACACTCACGCCTCTCCATTCCTTACTTTCTTCGCATTCACCCTGCGTATGTCACTCGTCCTTTCACATCTACAGCTCCTTCACATCTCCAAATTGGAGTACAAAACCTGCTCTCCTCATTCGTTTTCAGCCCATCTTCCGTCAACCTCTTTCCTATTCTGCCAACATGACTGTTACTATCTTTATATCATACCATTGCACACGCATACATCTATGCAATGGTACTCCATCCCATCCCCAGCTCTGTCACAATATATATATCCGTGCCACTATACTTCTGATTTCATAACCGGCAATTTTACTTAAGTTTTGATGCATGGTGGATATTCCTTCCCCTTCTGCATCTGAGACACAGGCATGTTGCTGCGGAGGTATTGTGGTTTATTTGGCAAGCAAAGCTCTAGAAGACACATCGAATGTTTACAGGCATCCATCATTTCGCACCGATTGCTTGGTTCATACACATCCACTTTACAAAAGCCAGGCAGAGATCAGACTATTTCACATTGTAGCTTTGCAGTAATGCACAGCCCTGCTTCAAGTCAAGTGTACTTGTGGGCTTGAGATTTTCGAAAGTTTCTAGATAACATTCTGCACCATCTGTCGACGAAGGGAGCAGCTCTTCTATAATCGCACTTCTGGTTTCATTTTGAGATTCTCCAAGGAGTGATTTCAGACAAAGTGTATACAGCCAGCGGTTCCTTAGACCATCTTCAACATTATTATTGTAAGTCATCCAGAACAGTTTGAACGACTCGTTGATTAGGAATTAAGTACATTCAACTTAAATCTCTATCTTATTTTTCATTCAATCTGAGCAGTCATATCAGATAATGGAAGCACCGCCTTCTCGGCCGAATCCTTTGTCTTCTTTTTGATTCTCTCCAAGCAGTAATGTCAGGCTCTTATCGTTTAGCCACTGGTCCCATATACAATATTATATATATATATGTCGTAAGAATCCAACAGAATTCCAAACGATCTATTCACAAGGGAAGGATCATTTCGTCAGCTAGGATGTTCCATCTTCTGGAATATCTGAAGTCATGTCAGGCCGTTATTGTAGCAATGGCCAGCGGTGCCCTATCAAGTGTTCCAATTTATCTGCTGTGTGTACTCGACAACAATCTGCACCGTTTGCCAATAAGGCAAGGATCAATTCCCAGCCAGAATCTTCATCTTCTTGAGCTTTTAGAGTCATTTGAGGCAGTTCTTATATTGCCAATAGGTGCGGTGACTGTTTTCAACATACTTGCTGTGCGTATTCAGCAACAATTCAATCGACATGTTCACAAGGGAAGGATCGTTTCGGCAGTCGGAACGTTCATTTTGTGAATCTTTTCTGGGGAGTAAAGTCAGACATACATCACATGGCCAGCGGTGCTGTACCAAGTGTTTAACTTATTTGCCGTGCGTATTCAACAACAGTCCAAACGACCTGTTTACAAGGGAAGGGAACATTTCGGCAGCCGGAACTTTCAGTTTTTGAATCTTTTCTGGGGGGTAAAGTCGGACAAACGATATATGGCCAGCGGTACCGTACCAAGTGTTTAACTTATTTGCGGTGCGTATCCAACAACATTCTGCACCATCTGGCCAAGACGAAAGGAGTTCTGTCCTAACCGACACTGCCATCCTTTCAATTTTCTCTATTGAGTCATATCGCTCCCATCCATCGTGGTTATCCGGTTAACCCTTGTAGACGCGACGTCTGACTTCGGGCGCCCTTTGGTCAACATGACGCATCGACCTTCGGCCACCCTCAGGCCATCCGGGGTGTTGCAGTCGGCGACGACGAGTTTTACGCGCGGAGGGATGCGCAACCTGGCGCTGGAGCGGGAACGCCTCGAAAATGAGGTCGAGTCGCTCAAACACGTCGTCCAGGGCCTGCGCAGGGTCATAAGCATCGTCACCGGTTCGATGGCGGCGACGTTGGAGATCGAGGCCATGGCGGGGAACAGCCCCAGGGGCATCGAGGACAGCGTCGAGGAGGTCCGGGTGCACTTTTCGAGCGGCCCATGTCGCCAACGGTGCCTGTCCGATCTTCATTTGGGGACTCGAGCACAGCAGTATGCAGCACATCCAATGCTCATGGAGCAAGCAGTACAATCCATAGCCAGTGGAGCGGTGACAGTTTTCAACATCATGGCTGTGGACTTTCACAAACAGCTCAAATAAATACATCCTTAGCTGCAACCTCCATGTTTTCGTTTGATTTTCTCTGTATTGATTGGCTGCTACTTTCATGCATACGCATTATCTCACTATTAATATCATTTACAATTGACCTGTTTTCCTAAGTCCTGGCGATATGAAGCATAGTCTCTGCGATGACGCTATTATTGTTTCATTCACATATTCTCAATTCCAGTTTCTCCGTTCCATACAGGCACCGCTCTCTTAAATTTGAATTCAGCCAACTCGTCGAACCTGTTATCACTGAGCACAAGGTGGAGTGTGTATTTCTGAGCCGTCTTCAAGACGTTCTCATCACAATGTCGGTGGCTGAATGTGAGTTTTGGAAGTACTTGGGTGCTTCACTTATATCGAATGATGAAAGTCAAGAAATGGAATGCTGTTGTTTTCATGCTTCATCTTGGAGATGGTAGTCCTCAACTTCTGCAGTATTTAATTCGTCTTCTGTATTGATACCATTTGCATCTTCTTTTTTCTCGAATACAAGGTCGAGATAGCCAATGACTCTTTCGATTGGTGTCAGTTCCACATTTTGTATTGCACTTGGCTTGCCATTTTGCAGCTACATTGGTCAAATTCATGGCAATTGTGAAGTAGCGGCTCCGCTGGCCTGCTTGGGTAAGTTTCGGCTCTCTTCTTTTACAACCTTGTGCATCGTACAAAACAAATACGGAAGATTCTGTATATTAAAAGAATTACTCTCAAATCACCTACTCTCCATATTTACTGTACGATTATACAATGGTTTTTACGCAAGGCACGTTGTCACTTGCCAGTATCCAACCGTAAGTGCTGGGAGATTTTCGTGCATCTTCAGATTTGAAGATACCTCTTCTTTTACACTCTATATTGAAGGATTGCTCTCCAATCGCTTACTCTCCGATATTACTGTACAATTCTACAATGGTTTTTACGCAAGGGAAGTTGTCACTTGTTGATGGGCAATGAACTTTGATGGGAAAACGCTCTCGGTATATGTTTAGATTTGAAAATACCTCTTCTTTTACATACTCGTGCTTCGTACAAAGCAAACACAGAAGATACTAGATCTTGAAGGATTTCTCGCCAATCGCCTACTCTCCATATTTACTGTAGGACTATACAATGCTTTTTACTCATGGCAAAGTTGCCATGGGGTCCGTGATGCTGGGAAAACACTCACGCAAGCAACTTTATGAGCTGAATTCCAATTCCCCTTCGAAGCTGAGAAATCCAGCTCCGGCTTTGCACTCAGCAGAAGATGAAAATCTACATGCCAATTATATATATACACAATCTTTGATACTCGAGCTCAATAAACTCTGAAGATTGAGTAACGCTCACTCTCATTCCTTTTTCGAAGCTGAGTATTTTAGCTTCAGCTTTGCACACTGGAGAAGACAAGGACAAGACGAGCGCTGCCGAGAGCGACTCGGACTTCAAGCAAGCTCTTGAAGACATCGCGAACAACGACGACACCTTCGAGGTCGACCTAGAGAACGTCGCCAAGGATCCCGCCGAGGCCTCTGCAATGGCCTCGCGTCAAGCCAAGTAGATGGTCGACTGGTTCGCCCACTGTGAGAAGAGTGATAAGTTGTCACATCTGAAGCTCGAAGAGCGGCATCGAAGGATGCAAAACTGTCGTGAACGTTACACGTTCATGCTTGAATTGACTTTCAGGAAGATTCCGGCTACCGACGACGACTACAGGGTCGAACTTTCGACCAAGGCCTCGCATCAAGCTAAGCAGATGGTAATTTGGTTTGCCTACTGCAAGAAGAGTGACAAGTTGTCACACCTGGATTCTGTAAAGTGGCATCGAAGGATAAAAAACTGCCATGATCGCTTTGCGTTCATGCTTGAGCTGAAATTCAAGAAGACTCGGGCTACCACATTGGTTGTGAGAAGAGCAATTGTCGTTAAAAGATGCAGGAGATCCATACGGACTACCGATAAGCGAAGTGGACATCGAGAACGCCTTCGTGACAAAGAGCACTGCTGGACAAATAGCCTTGCGCCCGGGAGGAACTCAGCGCATGGGGAAGAACCACGGGAAAGAAGCAAACGCCCTTCAAGAGGTAATTAGCAAACAGAGCAAAGAATTGACAAAGTTACGAGGAATTGCTATGGATTTATGCTTGAGTCGATGGCCACGAAGGCTCGAGCTACAAGGAGGGCAGATCTCTTCAACTTCTTTTGAGGAAAACGAGAAGGCGGCAGATACTGCCGATCAGTGACGGATTTCTTGAAGTGTGTATTGGCTCGACTACGTGACTATTCTAATATAGTCAACAAGCAGAAAAAGATCGATGGCCGGAATAATGTCGAATGGTTGCTTGGGGGCTGGGATGGCCTACTCACCATGAATCTGCGTATTCTCGCAGTATTCAACCATTGCCTGGTCGACAAGCCCTACGTGCTCTTGATGGACCTCCTGTCGACGATGCTATTGCAGACGTTGCCGGATTTTGCTGGTGGCGGACCATAAGGCCTCACGATCTCCCAGAAGTCAAGCACACATGCTTGAACAGAGCAGCACTGTCTCTTTTCATGGGCTGTCTTCCAAGAGGACGACGAGTGCCAAGATCTGTGCGAACTGGAGGACCACTGAGATGGGCATCGGCAGTCATTGGCACTCTGCAAAGCCTGGTCTGCCATTTCCTGGTTTCATATGTGGATCCTGGTATTCCTACAGACGGGAAATCGATGGGAAACAACGCCCGCCCAGAGCCTGCTTCAGGAACACTTTACCTAAGACCGTGGCTGTTGTCGTCGACTTGAAGTGTTTGTTGCCAGAACGGAGTATACTGTTAAGCCTGAATGTGAGCGATGAGAGTGTTCAGGTTGCGCACACAAGGTAATTATCAGCGTATCTTGTCTTTTTTTATCATGTTTGGCTGCATTCTCGTTCATGTATCTAGTCACGTAGTAACTGAAGCATTCATACTTTTCAACCATTCCTGCTGGACACCTCGCTAATTGTGACTTATGAACTGAGATGTATTGAAAGACTGCTCTGTTAAAGGGCTGGGCCAGTGGAACATTGCCGTGTGTGCGAGGCTTCAAGCTGACACCAGTGTACGCCTACACTAGAAGCAGTTGTTGCTCCCGAAAAGAGACCTCACCATCGAGCTCAAATCGCTCGAATGGGGATACTACCTGTCATGCTAAGCAGACGTCCAAGCTTCAAGAGCGCTGGGAATAAAACTCACGGAAACGATTGTAGTATCACAAAGATCTCTTCAGGCTCCTTTCCAGCACAAACAGATTGGACTGACAACAAAGCCATCTTCTTGTGACGAAGCTTAATAAACGCTCATTGCTTCAATCAAGTTCTTCCACTTATCACCTTAATCACACAAACACTTTGTTGACACAACATATCCCAGACTTCCAGCTCCAGCCCCTGTCTGACGGATCAAGGCCTTTAGAAAGGTACACTTCCCTTCATTGACACTTTCGTCGTACATGGACCGTCTAGCCGCCTAAAACTGACCAGTCGAAGCACCCTCGGCATACTGACAACTCCAACATCGTGGTTTGGGCCTGCTGCCGGTGGCGGTTGACTTACATGTATGATTTCGATATGCATACCATTGATGATCGCTAAAAAACGTAAGTAAATTATGGAGTATGGCGCAGGAATATGTATGAATCTCAGGGGTGTTCTATTCTGCATTGAGCCTAGTATAGTACATCATTCCGTATCGAGATTGATATCATTCGAATACTACTCGTATGCGACCTGTGGAACGATGTGCGTGTAGCGAAACGATGTAGAATATTGGTGGTTATCGAGCGATTAGGGCTTCTGTGTGAGCACTCTTCCAGTGCCTCCCCAGTGACTTTGCCAAGCATTTGCGTATTCTAGATAGTGTCTTGGCGAGTTTCCTCGATGTGGTTCTTCGAGTCTCATGCATTGTGATCAAGCCATTCCCTCCTTCATAGACGACGTCTCGAATGGAGGAGCTCTATGATGATCTCGAAAAAGCCCCCCAGATCAGCTCTTCTAAGGATATCGCACCTCCGCCGTCGCCCTCCATAGTTCCAGCAGCCGCTTCACAGTCTACTCCCTTCCCAGTCAGTAAGAGTGCACTGGGTCGCGATGACAATACTCCATCATTGCCACCTCAAATGGCCTCGGTGCGGTCTCATACCGCAGACGAGATAGTGCAAATGATGAATCAGACTCCCCTGTTCATGACTTCGCTCGATAATGCTGGAAAAGGTGTGTGATGAGAAGAACTTTGTATTATCGTGATCTCATCTGAGTTGCAGGGTAGATGGTGAAAACGTCGAATTCGAAGCCATGCGAGCACTACAGTACGAGGGCACACCTGCAGAGATAGCCCAAGGTTTCAAAGAGCAAGGGAATGAGATGGCTAAGGCAAAGAGGTGGATGGATGGGAAGGAGTTCTATACCAAGGGTATTGCAGTACTGTGTCAGAAACATAAGGGCGAACCCGAAGCAGCACATGAACCTCTGGCCGTGCAGTCCCAAGCAGATGCGGAAAACGAGCTAAGGAAGGAACAAGAGCTGGAAGAAGCGTGCTTTGTCAATCGAGCACTCTGCAATCTAGAGCTGAGTACGCGTGAAAGAGTCTCCGGGCTGAAGCTGGGCTGATTTCGGATTCGCACAGAGAATTATAGATCAACAACCATCGATTGCGCATCTGCTTTACGACTCAACCCCAAAAGTGTCAAGGCCTATTACCGCTCTTCCTCCGCTCTGCTCGCACTGGATAAAGTTGCAGAAGCCTCAGATGCTTGTATACGAGGTCTCACTGTCGATCCCAGAAATACCGCTCTGAAGATACTTCAGACCAAGATCAAGACCAGAGGAGATATCCTCGTTGCGGCTCAGCGAAAGAAGCAGCAAGAGGCGGAGCGGGCTCAGAGGACGAAGACCATGCTAGCGACAGCCCTCCAAGCCCGCAACATTCGCATCAGGAACAGCACACAACCGCCGGACATGGAGGACGCCACGATCCACCTTGCGCCCGATCCTTTATCCCCCACCAGCACGGTTCACTTTCCTGTGGTACTTCTCTATCCGTTACACGCACAGTCCGACTTCATCAAAGCCTTTCCTGAGACGGACACGGTACCACAGCATTTGGCCTACATATTTCCATTGCCATGGGATGACAAGCAAGAGTATAGCAGTGAAGGGGTAGAGTTCTACATGGAGACAGGGAGCGGAGGATTGATCAAGGTGGGCAAGAATGTGACTTTAGGGAAGGTGCTTGGCAGTGGCGGAGTGGAAGTTGTGGGTGGTATGGTCAGGATCAACGTCCTGCTCAAGGGCCGGACAGCTGGGTGGATTGAGGAGACGAGGATCAGAAAAGGGAAGTGACTACGGTACACACCCAAAGCCCGGATTCCAAGCGAACACGGATTAGTCGATCTACTTATGACAGCTTCAACACCCACCCTTTTATGTAGACTCCTCATTCAAAACCCGTCGAAAACGATTGGATTCTTTGCATGTCATTGTGCATTTTTGAGACTCTAAGCGAACCAATCAAACGGTCCAAGGGTCTCGATATCATTCCGAGATCAACGGCCGACATCGGCTTCGATCAAACGGCCTTGAGCCGGCTCTGAAGCGTGCATGAGATCTAACCAACGCTAGCACCACTCTAATCGGTCAAAAATTCAAACACTGCTCAGTGTGGGGGTGAGACACCAACACCAGGAATGTTGTTTCGGGCGCAGCCGTTACGGTTGAGGACCACTTCCGTTTCCTATATACCGCAGGCAGCAACACGAAGGCATCTGGGGACCGCAAAGAAGTACGAGGGATTCATATGGGAGGGGGGGTTCATCGTGAGGGAGCAGGTTGACACGTAGGCGCTCCAACATTGCAGCAGGCTTCGCTTTGGGGAAAGGCGCATGTATAATGGGCTACAACCGGTTTGCGATATTGATGCATAGAGACGAGACCAGGCTGTGGGTATCGTCCCCTGAGGATTACTGGGTCATATCAGTTTTATGTAGAATTCTTGCAGGTATCGCATCTCGCAACATCAGGGACAGACAACATCCTGTACCACCCAAGGAACACACCAAGAAGGGGAGAAAGCTTTATAGGACGCTAAGGAGGTGGAGTGCATGAAGTCTATTTACCATTATATACGCTAAAACTCCAATCTGCAAATGTAAAGTCTGTCATTGGTCCAATTGAGCTTATCTCAATCGAATATTGTTTGTAAATCGCACATCGAGGGAAACTCCTGCGAAAACCACTGCACAACATTTTCGCAGCGTTCGTTAGTCTGCACTGGGGAATAGAGGACTCTGAAATCCGAGGTAGCGCTTGTGCGGCACTCCAGCGGGCTGCCATCATCATACGACTTTCCTTCACTTTGCCACGGCTGAACTGTGGTGTGGGGTTCAGACTTGCCTGGCCACGTCTAATTTCTTCCTTCGCCCAAACTCCCCCTTCAACCTCCACTCATCTTGTCCCACTCACATCTACCTTGCACACTTATTGTAGACTTCCAAAAAGGCACTGCAGCAGATCCCGCAAATACTCCCCGTAGCCCGCCTGCGCAGAAAGATTACCAGCAATCGCCATCCGTAGGATGGGTCTCGAGGAAGGAATTGACCGACAACACATAGACGAGGAACAATCGACTGCCAACGTATACGAGTACCAAAACACCCCAGAGAACCGGTCATGGGCGGGGGCTCTGCCGGTGAAGCAGGGTCTCTACGACCCTGAGTACGAGAAGGATGCCTGCGGTGTCGGCTTCGCAGCGTCAGTAGTAATCCTGACTTCGACACCTTCACACTGACTTCTTGACAGCCATATCAAGGGCAAGGCGAGCCACAAGACCATCAGCGATGGTGAGTTGCCACTGTTGCTCCGCTTTACTATATACCGGACTGACCATGGGCGACAGCACAAAATCTACTTTGCAATATGACCCATAGAGGGGCTGTGGGTTCCGATGCACGAGACGGAGATGGCGCGGGTGTGATGACCTCGATGCCCCACAAGTTCTTTGTCAAAAATTTCGCACGGGAGACAGGCTTCGATCTGCCCCCGCAGGGTCAGTACGCTGCCGGGAATCTCTTCTTCAAACCTGACACCGAGATACTCAAGGAGTCTACGACCAAATTCGAAGACATTGCTGAAGATCTGGGCTTGAGAGTACTTGGGTGGCGAGAGGTGCCCAGAGACACAAGCTTATTGGGCCCGGCGGCACTTTCGCGAGAACCATTGATCCTACAGCCTTTCGTGGTACTGAAGTCTGCATACGGTACGGAGAACAAACCTGAAATCACAGAGGCCGAACACTTCGAAGAGCTCAAGTTCGAGCGCCAGCTCTACGTATTACGGAAGCGTGCCACGCACACCATTGGTCTGCACAATTGGTTTTACCTATGCTCGTTGAGCAATAAAAACATCGTCTACAAGGGTCAACTGTCGCCGGTTCAGGTATACCAATACTATCACGATCTGGTTTCAGTCGATTATGAGGGTCACTTTGCACTGGTACACTCGCGGTTCTCCACAAACACATTTCCTAGCTGGGATCGCGCGCAACCGCTTCGATGGGCAGCCCACAATGGTAAGCCTGATCGCTGAAAATCTTCTCATCTTCGAACTGCACTGACCAATCCCAGGTGAGATCAACACACTTCGAGGGAATAAAAATTGGATGCGAGCTCGTGAGGGCGTTATGAAGTCCAACTTCTTTGGCGAAGAGTTGGACCAGTTGTACCCGATCGTCGAAGATGGTGGCTCTGATTCCGCCGCTTTCGATAACGTCCTTGAACTTTTGACCATCAACGGCGTTCTCTCGCTTCCCGAAGCCGTTATGCTCATGATTCCCGAGGCTTGGCAAGATAATACGGCAATGGACCCCGAGAAGGCGGCATTCTACGAGTGGGCAGCGTGTTTGATGGAGCCCTGGGACGGCCCGGCTCTGTTCACCTTCGCTGATGGGAGATACTGCGGCGCAAATCTTGATCGAAATGGGCTTCGTCCTTGCAGATACTACATCACAGACGATGATCGCATTGTTTGTGCGTCAGAGGTTGGCACGATCGCTATTGAACCTGAGAAAATTGTGCAGAAGGGTCGTCTGCAGCCTGGAAAGATGTTGTTGGTTGATACAGTAGCGGGTCGTATCGTAGATGATGCAGAGCTAAAGCACAATGTCTCTAGTCGTCAAGACTTCAGATCTTGGCTGCAGAAAGAATTGATCGAACTCCCCACAGTATGCCAGCAATTAGACGAACAACAAATGGATCTTGCATTCAAGTTGGATGATACTAATGTACAGGCTGATCCCAAGCTCAAAGCCTTTGGCTATTCCTATGAGCAGATTAGTCTGCTGTTGGGACCTATGGCTGCTGATTCGAAAGAGGCACTGGGTTCAATGGGTAATGATGCTCCCCTTGCCTGCCTCGCACAGCAGCCTCGACTTCTTTACGAGTACTTCCGGCAGCTCTTCGCTCAAGTCACCAATCCTCCCATTGACCCCATTCGAGAGGCCATCGTCATGTCGTTGGAGTGCTATGTTGGTCCCCAAGGTAATTTGCTCGAGATGGACTCGTCTCAATGCCATCGCCTGATGCTACCTTCACCCGTCCTCTCCATCGAAGATTTCAACGCATTGAAGAACATTACCACCTTACATCGTGACTGGACCGTCAAGACTATTGATATTACTTTCCCGAAGAAGGAAGGCATTCAGGGTTACATGGCTGCTCTTGATCGAATCTGCGAGTCTGTAACGGAAGGTATCGAGAATCAGGACAAAATACTCATCTTGACCGATCGAAATACGAGCGCCGAGCGTATTCCCGTATCATCCCTCTTAGCCACAGGCATGGTCCATCACCATATGGTTCGCAACAAGTGGCGATCACAGGCTGCACTGGTCGCCGAGACTGCGGAGGCCCGTGAGGTCCACCATATGTGTGTGCTGCTCGGCTACGGAGTTGATGCTATATGCCCGTATTTGGCAATGGAATGCATGCTGAAGATGAATCGTGAAGGTCTCATCCGGAAGAAGCTGTCCAACGAGCAGATCATTCAAAACTACAAATACTCATGCGACGGTGGTATTCTTAAGGTCATGAGCAAGATGGGTATCTCTACTCTACAAAGCTACAAAGGAGCACAAATCTTCGAAGCCCTTGGGATTGACAGCAGTGTCGTTGACCGCTGCTTCACCGGAACAGCTACCCGCATCAGCGGCATGACTTTCGAGCTCATCGCTCAGGATGCTTTCGCTTTCCATGAGAAAGGCTTCCCGACTCGCGACATTCACAACATTCCTGGTCTGGCGGAATCAGGCGAATACCACTGGAGAGATGGAGGCGAGCCTCACGTCAACGATCCAATAGCCATAGCCAACATCCAGGATGCTGTCCGTACAAAGAATGACAAGTCCTACGAAGCATACTCCAGAACCGAGTATGAACAGATCAAGAATTGCACACTGCGTGGGATGCTGGACTTTGATTTTGACCAGAGACCAGAAATACCAGTCGATCAGGTAGAACCATGGACTGAGATTGTGCGCCGCTTCGTCACTGGTGCCATGTCTTACGGATCCATCTCCATGGAATCACACTCCACGTTGGCTGTTGCCATGAACAGGCTCGGCGGCAAATCAAATACTGGTGAAGGCGGCGAAGACGCTGAAAGAAGCCAGATTCTGGAGAACGGGGATACCATGCGATCTGCCATCAAGCAAGTTGCCTCTGGGCGCTTTGGCGTCACGTCGAACTACCTCGCCGATTCTGACGAGCTCCAAATCAAGATGGCACAGGGTGCCAAACCTGGAGAGGGTGGTGAGTTGCCGGGACACAAAGTCTCCGGACCTATCGCTCGCACTAGACACTCGACCGCTGGTGTTGGTCTGATCTCGCCTCCTCCGCATCACGATATCTACTCCATCGAAGATTTGAAACAGCTGATATATGATCTCAAATGCTCTAATCCCCGAGCACGAGTTTCTGTGAAGCTGGTGTCTGAGACCGGCGTTGGCATTGTCGCTTCCGGAGTCGCTAAAGCCAAAGCAGATCATCTGCTCATCTCTGGACATGACGGCGGGACTGGTGCTTCCAGGTGGACTGGCATCAAATACGCTGGTCTGCCATGGGAATTGGGTCTCGCCGAGACTCATCAGACCCTGGTGCTCAATGATCTGAGGGGGCGTATTATTGTCCAGACTGATGGACAGCTACGCACTGGCAGGGACGTAGCTCTCGCATGTTTGCTGGGTGCGGAAGAGTTCGGCTTTGCTACAGCTCCTCTGATCGCAATGGGCTGCATCATGATGAGGAAATGCCACTGTGAGTATCATCTCAAATTTTACCCGAGTAAATGCTGATTTTTCTTTGCTAGTAAACACCTGCCCAGTCGGTATTGCATCTCAGGACAAAGCTCTTCGCGCAAAGTTCCAAGGCACCCCCGAGCATGTAATCAACTTCTTCTACTATGTCTCTAACGAGCTTCGCGCTATTATGGCCAAGCTTGGTCTCCGTAATGTGAACGAGATGGTAGGTCATGTCGAAATGCTCAAGATGCGTGACGATCTACGTACGCCGAAGACCCAGAATCTAGACTTCGGTCTCATCCTTACGCCTGCCCATCAGCTTCGCCCTGGCGTTGCGACTTACAATGTGCGAAAGCAAGATCACAAGCTTCATGTTAGACTTGACAATAAGCTTATTGCAGAGTCCGAGCTTGCCCTTGAGAAAGGCCGGCCATGTCGAATTGAGTGTGACATTGTCAACACCGACCGCGCATTAGGTGCAACTTTGTCATACCAGATCAGTAGACGATATGGAGAAGCGGGCCTTCCACAGGACACTATCCATGCGAACATCAAGGGTTCGGCTGGCCAGTCTTTCGGCGCCTTCCTCGCCAGTGGTGTCACCTTGGAGCTTGAAGGTGACTGCAATGATTACGTTGGAAAGGGTCTCTCGGGAGGTCGTCTGATTGTCTATCCTCCACGGTCTGCAGTCTTCAAGGCCGAAGAGAACGTACTCATTGGCAATGTCTGCCTGTACGGTGCGACTGGCGGTACATGCTACTTCCGCGGTGTGGCTGCCGAGCGTTTCGCTGTTCGTAATTCAGGGGCTACAGCGGTCGTTGAAGGTGTCGGTGACCATGGATGTGAGTACATGACAGGTGGGCGTATCCTCGTTCTAGGTGGAACCGGTCGAAATTTTGCTGCTGGTATGTCTGGTGGCATTGCATACGTTCTTGACATGAATCGGGACTTCGAATCCAAGGTTAATACGGAGATGGTGGAGATCTCTGGAATTGAAGATCCAGCTGAGATCGCCTTCGTGCGTGGATTGGTCGAAGATCATCACCACTACACTGGCTCTGAGCTAGCTGCTCGTGTCCTGTTGGACTTCAACCGCGCCTTGGAAAGGATCGTCAAAGTGCTTCCCACTGACTACAAGCGGGTCATGGCCGAAGAGGCTGCAAAGGCTGAGGCTGCAAAGAAGGCCGAGTACCCACTGCCTATCCTGCCAGGGAACCCGATGCGCTCATCTCATGAAGAATCGAGGAACAAGATGCACGAGAAAGAAGCACACCAAAAGAAGAAAGACATGCTCGATATCGAGGAAAGCTTCGGTGACGCAAATGCCGAAAAGAAGAGATCAGCCCTCGTCCTCGATAAGACCAAGGGCTTCATGAAATACCAGCGACGCGCCGAGAAGTACCGCAAACCAGAGACGAGAACCCGTGACTGGAAAGAGTTGTCTTCTCGTCTGGACGAGGATGGGTTGAAGTACCAAGCGGCCCGCTGCATGGACTGCGGTGTCCCTTTCTGCCAGTCTGACACAGGTTGCCCAATCTCAAACATAATCCCCAAGTGGAATGAGTTTGTCTTCCAGAACCAGTGGCAAGATGCTCTGAATCGCTTGCTGATGACCAACAATTTCCCCGAATTCACTGGACGCGTATGTCCAGCCCCTTGTGAAGGTGCATGCGTACTGGGCATCAACGAAGACCCTGTTGGGATCAAGTCCATCGAATGCGCCATCATCGATCGTGGATTTGATATGGGCTGGATGGTACCAAATCCACCGCAGAACCGGACCGGCAAGACGGTGGCTATTATCGGCTCTGGTCCTTCAGGTCTCGCGGCAGCAGACCAGCTCAACCGAGCCGGCCACACTGTCAAGGTTTACGAGCGTTCTGATCGTATTGGTGGTCTGCTAATGTATGGAATTCCGAATATGAAGCTCGACAAGACCATTGTTCAACGCCGCGTTGACTTCATGGCTGAAGAGGGGATCAACTTTATCACCAGCTGCTCTGTAGGGCCTGACAGCGAAGTCAGTCTTCACTCTCTGCGTGAAGAGAACGACGCTGTTGTTATAGCTACCGGCGCGACTGTTGCCCGTGACTTGAAGATCCCCAACCGTGAGCTTGACGGTATCCATTTCGCTATGCAATTTCTCCATCGCAACACCAAATCCTTGCTGGACTCTGAACTTGCAGACGGTGCATACATTTCAGCTAAGGGCAAAGATGTCATCGTTATCGGCGGGGGTGATACCGGGAACGACTGCATCGGTACCTCCGTACGTCACGGCGCAAAGTCTGTCACCAACTTCGAGCTGCTACCCCAACCACCAGCAGAGCGAGCGCGTGACAACCCATGGCCGCAATGGCCGCGGATATATCGTGTCGACTATGGTCACACCGAAGTCAAGACGCACATGGGCAAGGATCCTCGTGAGTACTGCGTCATGTCGAAGGAGTTTGTTGGCGATGACGAGGGTCGTGTCTCGGGCATCAACATCCACCGCGTGGAGTGGACCAAGAGCGTCAGCGGCGGCTGGGACATGAAGACTGTGGAGGGAAGTGAGCAGTTCTTCCCAGCACAGCTTGTCCTGCTTTCGATGGGTTTCCTCGGGCCGGAAGATCGTGTCCTCACCGACATCGAGCTTGATCCCAGGAAGAACGTCAAGACGCCACCTGGGCAGTACAAAACTAACCTCGGTGGAGTATTCGCGGCTGGTGACTGTCGTCGGGGCCAATCGCTTATTGTTTGGTAAGCTTCTATCACCATTCACTTGCTTTAATGGGTTTACTAACGATCGTCAGGGGCATCAACGAAGGTCGCCAGGCAGCTCGCGACGTCGACGAATATCTCATGGGCGTCGGCACCACGCTACCCAGAACCGGAGGTATAGTGCAGCGAGCTCCATACGAGATCATCGGAAAACCAGAGCAGATGAAGGCTCAGGCTGTGGGTGCTTGAGTCATGATTCATTTGACCTTCTGAAAGAAAGAAAGAAAGAAAGAAAGAAACGGAGACTTGACTCAACTCAGCGAAGGATAAATGATGACGACGAGAGAGTAGGTGGAATGTTGCATGTGTACGATGAGGAACGATGGACGAGGACGGCAATTTATTGATAAGCGTTCGGATATGAGATACCTCCATTCGTTTCTGTTCTGCATTGCGTCGTGCGTTGTGTGTTGCATGCTAGCGATATCCTGTTTCTGCGTCTGCGTCTGTTGCAGTGATAAGAGCCTTGGTTTTGTTCTTGGATGGGAGATGTGTACAGACGGGGTTTGGTAGAACATTTGTATCTAGATATGCAATTCATTGAAGACTTCAACATCATGTCCGGGTCTAAAGAGAGATTCGCTTTCGTCATATACTTGGGAATACTAGCTACTACCCACCCATCTCACTCACCCAAGCCACGACTTGCCAGAGCCTTGATGCGCGTCTATCTATCTCTATTGCGCGTTGTTACCGTAGTATGGATCGTCAAACCCTGAAGTTTCTAAGAGAGAGAGAGATATATATACATATAGCTACAAATAGCTATCGAAGATATCTAAAGTGAACGCCAGTATCTGTGTGCCCCAAACGTATATATAGTAAGGCGCTGTAACTTGTATCTATCCAATATCGTCCTTCTATTCTATACACCAATTCCGTAAACTTACACATATCCCATACAGATACGCTATCCGCTAATAAAATACGAAACTTTTGTTATATCCCTAAGGCCCAAAAAGACTTTTACTACATCCATCTGTACTAGACTCGGCGTTGTGCGACAAGAGTGTTTTCTAAACCGTGTATCCCATATCGTGGCATGGCATCCGTCAGAAATACCGAGGTTCACCCGGGGTTCTTGAACACCAAAACATAGATGTGAGAAAAGGGGATCAGTCAACTAATGCTGGATGCACCGTTCTGAAAGCAAACTCGTACACCTAGAAATAACAATAATTGATATCAATCAGACTCCAAATCCATGTATGTATGCTGCTACGAATAATCTAAATGAATGTGACAGGCAATGCTACTAGCCAAGGCCTTATTACATAACCATGACGGGGACGCCAAGTAATTTCCTCCTCATCAATGTGCTTACCGTTCATATTAGGAGCTTTCTGTCAACCCCGTTTAGGATCAACGTTGATGATAAAGGATACTTAGATCTAGGTACGCCTATAGGCTATGTAACATGTATCTTCGTCGTAGAATGCGATGTTGGATGGGGTAATTCCGTAGTTAGTAATTTGATGGTTCTTGCCAAGAAATGACGGATGCCAGACATGCCACGATATGGGATACAATGGTATTCGGCTTGGTATGAGTTTTGAGGGGTTTGAGATTTATGGGATGGTTGGTTGGAGGTTTGGGGATGTAGTAAGTTGGTAGTCTGGTGATCTGGGTTTTTGGTGGTTTGATAGGTTGGGGGTTTGATGTGGTTAGTGGTTTAAGCGTCTAGTAACTTGGTGGTTTTGGTGATTTAGTATCTATAGTATCGACATATATGGCTCCACTTGGATTGGCTTGACTTGTATATTTATTTTAAATCATGGGAGTCTTAGTCCTAAGGGTGATTGTGTGTTTTGCTTGTCAGGGTGATGGGGGGTTGTTAATGG